>Ga0068621_1000084_pt1 | contig 11431 bp, 10 predicted proteins | sample InSIn5SAF170_FD_77485 | JGI IMG/M metagenome (GOLD analysis project Ga0068621, IMG submission 77485) | Clean room microbial communities from NASA Spacecraft Assembly Facility at Jet Propulsion Laboratory, Pasadena, California, USA -... ... | reverse complement strand
GCCTTAGTGTGTTGTAGCTGCAAAGCCAACAGGTGGATCACCAAGAATAGAAAAGATTTGACCCTAATGCCACGAGCTGATGGGCCATCTGAGGCCGAATTCGTGTTTCACCGCCAGAAGAGGGCCAAAAGGTGGCTGTCATCAAGCATGGTACCACACGACAGCTCGGACTCCGAGGGCCTATCGATAAATGTCCCATAGCAATTATCGGTGCAGCCCACTACTTTACGAAATACGACAGTAGCTTTTACTGCAAAGCCATGATAGCCTCATCGCAGATGGAGATGCAATTTGTTCTTTGCGGAAATTGTGGATGCAATAGATCAATTGTTGAGAGATGAGATACACCTAATAGCTAAGAGCTCATGCCCTGGCATTTTACCAGAATATGGTGAACTGCCTTCTCCAACCAGAAATTTCGAGCGTGGTAAATATGGTTGGGTACGTTGAAGCTGCGTCATGCTGCGCTAGAGGAGAGGACTCCAGTGATAGCTGACCGCCTGTCAGGAACGAGGCAAAAGATGTTTGGCATTTCTGAGGAGAGTTTAGTGAGGGGGTCTTCCGGGTAGCGCTAGGCCTGCAGCTTATGCCCGCTTAAGGCGTTCTCGGTGCCTTTGCTTTCTGCCCCAACAAGGTTCCACTCCATGTGTGGCTGCCGCTAGAGGGCTCGGTCCCCTACGAAAAAGTGGCAGCAGTGGCATTGATGAGCCCTCCAAACTCCCGCCGCCAAAGAGTCAAACACTATCAATTGTTGTAGCAACGTCTTCCTCGCGCAAATCTGACATTGTGATATCTCGAAAACAGCCTTGTCCGTGTGAAGATTGTTCCTTCCTTGGACGTCGTCTGCATTGCTCCTTCCATTTACTGAATTGCTGTTCACCTTCCACTTCGAACATCACTTGAAACTCCTCTATAGAACTGTCACCCACACTTCACCGCTTGACGCTCCAACATGTCTGCCAAATCTATTCTCGAAGCTGATGGCAAGGCCATTCTCAACTACCACCTTACTCGTGCTCCAGTGATCAAGCCAACACCGCTGAAGTCATCTGGCACACACAATGCTCCAGCCAAGCTAGCCTCTATCTACTTCCCAGAGGATCAGCCCGTCGGTGCTATTCTCGACCAGGCAGAGGCTACGTTCCCATGGTTGAAGGCACCAGGTGCCAAATTTGTCGCCAAGCCAGATCAACTGATCAAGCGAAGAGGCAAGAGCGGTCTCCTTTGCCTTAACAAGGGCTGGACCGAAGCAAGAGCATGGATCGAGGCAAGAGCAGGAAAGGAACAAAAGGTTGAGCACGTCGTCGGTGTTCTCAGACAATTCCTTGTCGAGCCGTTCGTGCCTCACCCAGACAACACAGAATACTACATCAACATTAACTCAGTGCGAGATGTAAGCTGAACCTACCTGGATCAGAGGAGCGCGAGTGCTAACTTTCTGTAGGGTGACTGGATTCTGTTCACACACGAGGGTGGTGTCGACGTTGGTGATGTTGATGCTAAGGCCGAGAAGATCTTGATCCCAGTTGACCTGAGGAAGTTCCCTTCGAACCAGGAACTGGCCACAGCTTTGCTCAAGAAGGTGCCGAAGGGCATCCACAATGTCCTCATTGACTTCATTTCAAGACTGTACGCTGTCTACGTCGACTGTCAATTCACCTACCTCGAGATCAACCCTCTCGTCGTTATTCCCAACTCCGATGCCACCTCTGCCGAAGTCCACTTCCTGGATCTGGCTGCTAAGCTCGATCAGACAGCCGAGTTCGAGTGCGGTGTGAAATGGGCAGTTGCTCGAGGACCGGCCGCTCTTGGTCTGCCATCCGCCGCCTCCGCTGGTGGAAAGGTCAACGTCGATGCTGGCCCACCAATTGAGTTCCCCGCTCCATTCGGACGAGAAATGAGCAAGGAAGAAAAATACATTTCGGATATGGACGCAAAGACTGGTGCTTCTCTGAAGTTGACCGTTTTAAACTCTACCGGTCGCATCTGGACTTTGGTCGCTGGTGGTGGTGCCTCAGTCGTCTACGCTGATGCCATTGCTTCAGCGGGCTTCGTCTCTGAGCACGCCAATTACGGTGAGTACTCAGGCGCGCCAACCGAGACTCAAACATACAACTACGCCAGGACCGTTCTGGATCTGATGCTGCGAGCACCACAGCACCCAGAAGGAAAGGTCTTGTTCATTGGTGGTGGTATTGCCAACTTCACCAACGTCGCAGCTACATTCAAGGGTGTCATTAGGGCTCTTCGAGATGTTGCGTCAGTTCTCATCGAGCACAAGACTCAGATCTGGGTGCGACGTGCTGGCCCCAACTACCAGGAGGGTCTCAAGAACATCAAGTCCGCTGCCCAAGAGCTTGGTTTGAACATGCACGTCTTCGGTCCTGAGATGCACGTCGCTGGTATTGTGCCATTGGCGCTCAGCGGCAAGACCACCACGGTACCTGAGTTCGGTCTGTAGACGAACGATGACTTCTGCGACTGTATGACAAAATTTGCTTTTCACCCAACCATTAGAAAGCGCATTGATTGACTTGACGACGGACGGAAGAGGCATGCGTGGGAAATCGGTTCAGAGATAAGGATTCGATGTTGATCTGGGTCTTTATGGCGTTGTACGCACTGATTCTTCGCGGAATTATTTACAGCTAGTGATGAGCACATGTGGAGATGGATGTGAGGAAGATATCCTCGTACGAAAGAGCGGTTTGATACATACGAGGTAGATAAGTGACAAAAAGTCTCAATATCGATACTGTTATCGCTTCGCTGAATTCTGTCTGTCTCAGCCATTTTTGAGTCAACTGGCACTGGTCTCAGACAGATACACACTCCTCGACCCTCGCGCCTTCCCTACGTAAAGCATGATTTCGTTCCTGCAGAGCTATCACGAAACCTAATTCCTGCAAGAGACCCGTCTCGAGCAGTGCTCCCTCGATTTACCACAACGAATAAACAAGATACCCAAGCCGACATGAAAGATGACTAGCTCTACGCTCATTGCAGTATCCTGGCTGCCAATAGCTATCGCGAAGAGTCTCGACCGCGGGTGATCACTCAGCAGATTCCCCTAGTAGAGAGCTTAGGGCCATAGTAGCCAGAGGCAGGAGGAACCTAGGGAGAGTCAGCTGCGCCGCTTGCGTTCGTTGCACCACGACTTGAATCGGATTAGGTTTTGGTTCAGCTGGCTAGGTGGTTAGGTCAGTGTTAAGATGGTGGTGTGGTTGGCCGGCTGGCTGGCGCGAAGGCAGAGGCAGAGGCAGAGGCAGAGGCAGATGGAGGGACAGGGGGAGTCACACAGAGATAGTCCCAAGGACGTGTGTCGCAGCTGATATGTATTTTAGGTCTCGCTGGGTGTCCCCCATCATTTTGCGCATGACCTGTCCTAAGGAAATTCACTTTTGCTGCCGCTCAAACGCCAAAGATAATGCCATCATTTTACTGTATGTGCTGTCGACCAAGCTGTGTAGCATGAAGTGACGGTCGTGGCTCGAGTCACGGTACTGCGGACCACTATTCCACAGGTGTCGATGTGCCTCTGGATTTAGACATGCTGTACGGAGCCTGTAAATCGGTCAGTGACTGTAAGCATTAGACGCAGAACTTCGACATACCAACGCCTTCTGAGCCTCCCATATCCGCCACGCCAAATTCTCCACCTTTCCATCGGCCTTAACGACTTGAGGCGCGAATTCGATACCGAACATATGCTGAATCGCATAAACCGCTCTGCGTGCGAACTTGCCGTCTCTTTCGACCATCCCGCCGAATGTCTCCTGCGCGGTCGTGGGCGCGATGTTAGAGTCCCTTTCGAAACAGTCGTAAATGACTGGCAATAGTGCTTTTTCAATGGCTTTGCGGATGAGGTCCTCGTTGTGTATCGCGGACAGGCTTTGGCCTGAGGACTCGACGAGTTCGAGGTCGTCTTCGCTGAATCTGGAGATTCGAATCTCGAATGGTTGGGAGATGGCCATGACGTTGTGTTTGCCATTGTGGTGGTAGCGGAATTCAAAGACTGCTTGTTCCCAGAACAGTTTATCGCCGGCGAAAAGCATTTCGCCAGATAGAAGTTCTGCTTTCTCACCGGATGGACTGGTCTTTGTGAGCTTCACGTCGGAGGTGAGTAGGCCTTGTTCGGAGGCGAGCACGTCGTACTCGCCTGGGTTTGTGGCGATCCACCTTCCTTGGGATGAAACTTGGGTGATCTCTTTGGAGTTGTTTCGTGACACCATGTACAGACCGATCCAGTCGAGCTTGCCGTGGTTGGGTGGTGCAGTCCATTTGACTTTGATGGGACTACCATAGTCGATGCGAAGCATGTTGCTTTCGTCGGCTGATTTGGAATTGGTTTGCGATAATTCTCCTTCAATATCAATGGCATAATCAATCGGGTCGAGCCCCGAAAGACCGGAATCTAGTCTCGAGGATGCCATGCGCGCAGGGTACTGTGATAGGAGTTGCTTGGTAGGCTCGACGACGTTATTGATGCTTGCACCAAGCTGAGGTCTTGCTGCGTCCAGGAATTGCTCGACACTATCGAGCGCTTCGCCTATCATCTTGTCCAGGCCATCCTGCCAGTGTCTTAGGGGAGGAGGCAAAGATCGCTTGATGCTCCGTACCAGTCCAGAGTCCTGTCGTAGGTGCCGACCATACAGCTTCTGCATGTGAGGGCGCTCCACGAATTGAATGAACAGCAGGCTTAGCGTGTGACTCAGCAAAGCAAGACAGAACATTGACTTGCTGTTCGCGATCAGTGCAACGCCCCAAACTCCTGCCAGACCCAGGACTCGCTCAGGATTGTTGAGGAATCGGTAGATCCCACCATAAGTCAGTTTTGGCGAGTGATCGAAAAAGAAATCTCCGAAGAACCAGCCAAATTCTCCCAATTGCTCGTAGATACTGACTGCTACCCACATCTGTAACGCGACTAGCGATAGTCCGATTGTGTGTTTGAGAACCACAAGACTATCATCCCAGGCTGCAGGGGGCATGTACATCTTCCACGCAGCGGCCGCGAAGCTTGCGTAGCACATTATCATGCTCATGTGGTATGTACCTTTCCATTGTCTCCATGCTTCACCAGTACTCTCGCCGTGCTTGAGGAAGTGTCTTGTCCATTTTTTCTTGGACGACTGTCGATTAAGCATGTAGCCAATGCCAATTGAATACCACACTCGGCAAACCACGGCGCTAGTGAAGAACACTGCTCGGTAGAAGGTGGTTTTTGGCGTGACTATTGTAAGCAACAGCACCAGCACCTGTATGAGAATGGTCGAGGTGTCAGTAACGCGATAAAAATCAAGATTTTGAGGGCCGAGCAGATTGTGTGTCGCAGGCGGCTTGTTGCTTCCAGCGTTGGGCCATGAGGCTGCTGTGTCTGATCTTGGTGTTCTGGGCCTCTCCCCCGCGTTCTGAGGTGGTTCATGCAGTTGCTGTCGGGGTGGCGGAGAATTGTACGTTTTCTCGATGTGCGGGTTCTCGACGAGAACAAGGAATGCAAACTGAGCAGCATGTGCAAAGATGGAGATGAACATGACTTTGTGACTTGCTGCCATGAGCGAAATACCATAATATCCGATATAACCAATCGAATACATGGGATGAGGAGCCATCTCGAATACTCCATCGAACGTCAGCTCTTGATCTACCAAGAAGAAGAAATCTCCCCAGTACCAAGCATAATCCTTAACGACGCGATGTGCGTCGAGTTTGACCCATACGTTGAAGAGGAGGAGCGCGAGGCCGATTGTCCATCTTGCCAAAGTAGTAAGGAGATACTCACCCTCTGGCTTCCCGGCGCAAGCTATGGCAAAGAGCATGTACGAAACGAAGTCGCACATAAGGATCAGATCGACGATGCGACGGAATACGAGCCACGTGTTGTATTCGAGAGGTGCATCATCAAAGGCATAGTCTCGGGCGACTTTCTTCTCAAGCTCGCTTTTGATGAAAGCGCGGAGCTTGGGGTGGTCAGTGTCTTCCAGCTTTCCAAAAAGCTTTGATTTTCTTGCCCATCTCACAAGCGTCATTTGCTTCGATTGTTTCTGTAACAGCCAGCCAATGCCGACGTTGTAGCTAGCACGCCAAAACACAAATATAGCCCCGAAGACTGGTATTCGGGCTGTGCTTGGTAAGGTCCATAATAGCGATATCATGCAAGCGAGGATCGCTAACACAAGAAGATCAGACACGTTTTTGGGCTCTGATGGTGACAGTAGCTGAGACACCATGTCCTGTGTCTCGGGCACGGTGAAGACTGTGAAGGTCAGTAAGACGTATACCAAAGCACAGCATTCATCACGCAGCTATGGCATCTTACCTGTTCCATCTGGAGTTCTTCCGAAAGTCTTCTTGTCGGCGTCATCTTTGCCAGTCGATTCCTCGAGAGCATTTAGCTGTAGCACTGTCTGCCGGGCTTCTTCGCTCGAGTTGGCTTGAACAGGCACATTGCGTTGTCGGAGACCTTCGGTCTGGATGGGGTTTTCGTCAACCATATTGTTCTGACATTAGCTGAAGTCTACCGAGGCGCGGTCGTAGTAGTCTGTATACGTATGCAGCATTTCAAGACTTGAAGACGAGGACTTCGAAAGAAGGTGGGGATCAAAGTGAAAGCACGTGTTTGGCGTTGCCCGGGACAGTGGGATACGTTAGTATGAACACATAAAAGTAAAATATCGTGAACTATTCTGGACGGTTGACTCGGTAGATGCTTCTGCACGAGCACGCACTTGGCGGGAGACAGCTGCTGGCTTTCATTTGTGAGAATCCTGAGGAGCGGATCGCTTGCTGCGCTTTTCCTGCGGATGACGCCATCCAGCCATTCACAGAATGCAGGCCACCTCTTTATGGTCTCTGAGACGCGGGATATTTAGTGAATGACTTGCGAGAGAAGAAGACGTCTGGCGAGGAAGGTGAAGATGGACTAAGTGAAACGACAGAACATTTGCAGCAGCAGCGATAACTCGTTGCCCCGACCATGCGAGGGCATCTTATCAGGATGTCGCAGGCAATCAGCCCATGCACAAGGGCGATGACCTCATGCATAGCTGCACAATTCTAGCGCCGGACGACCGTGTGGAAGGCCGTAGGGTGGCAGATACTTACCAATCCAGCCCACCAGTTCGCCGCATCTGGCTATCGACTGCGGACCAGCATTACTGCGATGAAAGAGCACAATTATCACCACACCATCGGCCTCTGCCATCGCCTCGAGCTTGTCAATACGTAGCCATGGCGCCGTATCTCGACGACCGGGCTCTTGAGCCTGTCGACGAGGCACTCGAAACTCCTCTTAAAGCAAAACCACAACTTGTTGCGCCCGAGCCAGGCAAGTCGAATGTGGTAACATGTAGAAGCCTCCACTGACAACAAGCAGAGCATTGTCCCGGACCCGAATCTGAGCAGGCTGGTCGTGGTGACGCCTGCGCAGGATGTCCGAACCAACAAATATGCGAATCTGCCCCGAAAGGCCCTGATCCAGATATTCCTATTATTACCGAACGTCTCGCGGGGATCAAGCACAAAATATTGGTATTATCAGGGAAGGGCGGAGTTGGCAAGTCGACTTTCTCGGCCCTCTTATCCCACGCCTTCGCTGCCAATCCCGATTCAACTGTGGGAATTATGGATACTGATATCTGTGGGCCTTCGATACCGAAGATGATGGGCGTCGAAAGCGAGACCATACACGTTAGCAACGCAGGCTGGAGCCCTGTGTGGGTTACGGACAACCTTGGTGTCATGAGCGTGCAGTTCATGCTACCGAATCGAGACGACGCTGTCATTTGGAGAGGGCCAAAGAAGAATGGCCTGATTAAACAGTTTTTAAAAGATGTCGAGTGGGGAGAGCTCGACTATCTGATTGTGGACACACCACCAGGCACATCGGATGAGCACTTGTCGGTCAATTCGTTCCTGAAAGAGTCAGGCGTGGACGGCGCTGTTGTGGTAACCACGCCGCAAGAGGTCTCGCTCCTCGATGTGCGGAAAGAGATCGACTTCTGCAAAAAGGCGGGCATTAAAGTGCTCGGTCTGGTCGAGAATATGTCTGGGTTTGTCTGCCCAAAGTGCACGCATGAATCCCAGATCTTCAAGGCCACAACAGGTGGTGGACAGCAGTTGTGCAAGGACATGAAAATTCCCTTTTTGGGCGCTGTGCCACTCGACCCGCGAATCGGCATGGCATGTGACTACGGCGAGAGCTTCATGGACAACTTTCCTGATAGCCCAGCATGCAAGGCCCTACGACAGGTGGTCCGGACTGTTGGCAAGCTCGTTGGCGAAGATTCTGATACTGTGTTACCTGAACAATCGGCTTGAGGAGCCTACAACCCAAGCAATATTGCATCCGTTGAGTCACACATATTGAGCAATTGACCACACCGCCCGGTACAAACAGTTGTGCGCAGCCTGCATCGCAATAGCATCAGGCCAGCAAGATTGCGTTCGTCGATTAGGATCTCAGAGACGGGAGGCTCATAGAGTCGTCTTATGTGGTACAGTGCCCGTTTGCAGGCGAGGACAGGGTTCATCCCCTCGGCATTGGCGTCCCATCCGAGGACGGGCTTGTTAGGTCTCAAAAAAGCATGTCATGGCTTCTTCGTCTATTAGGCGATGTGTGCGCCACGCTTGGCAATGTTCGGGTTGCTATTATGTGCACGCCACGGTCATATTCTCAGAACTGCACTGGGAAATCTATGGTTGCAAGCAGCAAGTGCATGAAGTACAAATACAGAGGTATGAAAATTGGGGAAGCAGAACAGTGCTGTGTGGACGAATGGCTGGATCTGATCTGAAGGCTCAGGGGGCATTTTAGCGCATCGGGGCCGGATTTTGGTGGAGTATGAGGCTTGCTTAGGCCCGCAGCATCGCAACGTTGAAACTTTAGGTTTTCTCGCTTTTGTTTCAAACTTCTTCCAAGTCAACCATTCATTCGTTCGTCACCAATCGACTTTTTGGGCCTTTTCTGAACTCCTGTTCTTTGCGTGGCCCTCACTCCACCATGTCGGCGCTCTCGCTGCAAATCCTCGCTTCTGTTCCCTCTGTGGTCGCTGCTAGACCTGAAACAGTCATCCCATGACCCCTCCGCATATCTGGAGCTTCAGCTTGCAGCAGAAAATGTCAGAGACCTACGACGACAGCCGCTTGCCTCTCCTCGCTTCATGAGGCCGTCACCGTGCCCGTCTGCCCTGAGACGCCGAGACTTTCGACAGTTTTGGTACCAAGCATCATGCATCCAATTCGGAACTCCAGATCTCGAAGGCTCAGCCGCCTTTCTTTCGTATAACCTCTTTAGCATTCCTTTTCACTTCTGCCCTTCAACGCGTTCCTCCCGTTTTGTTTGCTTCGTTCTCACTCACGACACTGGGTGTCTGTGTCTTCCGTTCTCTGCTTCCCTCTTGCTTCTTTTGGACATTCCTGGTTGAAAGTCCCTCACCATCTTTCTCTAAATCGTCGTCTGGAAACGCTCATTTGAAGACCATACGACCATCAACATGGCAAGAAGCATCATTACGATCATTTTAACGCTCCTTATTGCATCAGTCCTGACGACCCCAATAACAAAGAGATCTGTGCAGAAACGATCCTTCAAAGTCCCACGTGTTGCTGTCAAGAACTACGTACCCAATGGCCCAAAGGCGTTGAAAAGGGCTTACGCCAAGTTCGGCATCAATGAGCCCTCGCCTGGGCCAATGAAACTGAAGAAGCGAGATCTCACGTTCGGATTTGGGGACATAAGCATTGTCCCGAGCGGTGATGTCGCGGAGCACATCCAATCGGCAGCAGCGAACTCTACTGCAGAATCCGAGAATGGTGAAACCACCGCGACTGGCACTCAGAATGACGCTCAATTCCTCTCACCTATTAGTGTTGGTGGACAGGAGCTGATCGTAAATTTCGACAGCGGCTCGTCTGATACGTAAGTGAACAATCGGCGGGCGATATCGAAACATGGAAGCTAACTTCTGTAGTTGGGTCTTCAACACCGGCCTTCCAGCGAACGCTCAACAAGGTCATACCGTCTTCGATCCTGCTAAGTCCTCCACTTTTAAACTCCTCGAAGGAGAGACCTTCAACATCTCCTACGGCGATAGTTCTAGTGCCTCGGGTCCTGTCGGTACAGACGTATTCGACGTTGGTGGTTCGACCGTAGAAGTACAGGCCATTGGACTGCCAGACGAGGTCTCGGAATCCTTCATAACCGACAGCGCCTCCAACGGGCTGGTCGGACTTGCATTCACAAAACTCAACACCATGGAGCCCACTCAACAGAAGACATTCTTCGACAACGTTGTATCCGAGCTTTCGCAGCCTGTGTTCACTGCGCAGCTAAAGGGCGATTCTGCAGGTTCTTATGAGTTTGGCAACATCGATACAAGCTCATTCACTGGTGAGCTCAATGTTGTCCCCGTCGACTCATCGCAAGGCTTCTGGGAATTCGACTCGTCAACTGCTACCATCAACAATCAACAAGTGCAGATTCAGAATGGCAGAGCTATTGCGGATACAGGCACTTCCCTCATGCTTGTTTCGGATGACTTGTTGGCTGCATACTGGGACAATGTGGAAGGTGCTACACTCAATGAACAGGTTGGCGGCGTCATCTTCCCATGCAGCGCTCAACTGCCAGATCTCAACATTGCCGTTGGTGACAAGATGGCGACGGTGGCGGGTGAAAACTTCAACTTTGCAACAATCGGTACAGATACAACATCAGGTGAATCCTGTAAGTGCAATCTTGTTGGTTTTATGGCAATTGCTAACACGCCTCAGTCTGCTTTGGTGGTATGCAATCCACTGGAGGCATTCCCTTCTCCATCTATGGTGATGTCTTCTTCAAGTCGAACTTTGTCGTTTTCGAGGCCACTACGCCATCCCTTGGTTTTGCACCTCACTCGTAGCAGCTCATCATTGTTAGCATAGCGTTGGCGTCCGATGTTGCAATAGGGAAAGGCTCTGAGCATCGAGCATAAAACTACCACATAGACTACCGGGCAGGCTCCAGTATTACCTGACCTGAGAATGAGGAATTATCATTCCAATACCTTGCGTAAGCGTGATTCATCTCTTCAAGTTTAAACGCTTGATGGAACATCGTCTGTGGCTGCCTCGATCAACGTCGCACCTTTGTCCTCCCCCGGCATTTTCGACGACAACGATTCTTCCTTCCTTGTATACTTCAATGTATCTCGACAAACCGCTTCTTCGCTCATTTCATCATGTCTCTACCTTCTATGCCATACAATATTCGTTCTATCTGCTATACATCACAAGTTCGTCCACATTTTTCACACAGTATCAGTAATCTAGCTTGTCATTCTTTTACCAAACGTCCAGAGAGACGCGTCGCAATGTATCAAACACCATGTTTGCATCGGCGGAGAGCCTGTCGATCTTTATGCTTGGATGCATTCGAGACGAAAAATGATTC
>Ga0068621_1000080_pt1 | contig 11651 bp, 11 predicted proteins | sample InSIn5SAF170_FD_77485 | JGI IMG/M metagenome (GOLD analysis project Ga0068621, IMG submission 77485) | Clean room microbial communities from NASA Spacecraft Assembly Facility at Jet Propulsion Laboratory, Pasadena, California, USA -... ... | reverse complement strand
TAGAAGCTGGTGAGAGGTGGCTTCCAAGCATCTGGGCTCTTGTCCCCTTTGGCTTGATTGACGTTGTCCGTTACAGCCCACAACTGTGGAGTGTTACGGTCATTGGCAAACTGCTCCCTACGAGAGGTTGTCCACGAGCTTGCCCCAGACTGCGTCGGATGGTTGTCAGCCTTATTCTTCGCATCCGACTTTCAGAACTCACCCACCACGCATTCGCCAGTGGGACCATGTGGTCAATATCCACGTCGCTTGCAGCAGTCCAAGTCGCACCATCATATGGGCTTCTCCAGGTACCGGAGGTTGCAGCACAAGCCGAGTCAGTCACGACACCAGTACCATCACGCTTCAGCACTTCTTCACGCGTGTTACATGCGCCAGAGACAGTGCTCCAATGCGGGAAGAGGTCTCTGCTGTATCCAGATGAAGAACCAGCTGCCGCCACCGTAAGACTGTTCAGCCGGGTGCTTGCAGTTGAGGCTGATGGGATGCCCGGCTGTTCTAATGTCAATTTGCTAGGCCTCTAACTTCCTGCACAAGGATATATCTTTCTTACAGGAGTTGGCATAGGGGCTGGGGCCGGCAGAGCAACCGTGAAGCCTTGGAGAAGGGCCACAACAGCCAAGAACTGAAGCTGAACCATGGTGGCGATTAGTGTGGAAGGTTGAATTGGCTTTCGTGAAATGAGGAATCTACGACTAGCATCATTCAGCTCGGGCGCGAAGCCAGCTTCATATAGTCCATTGAATCTGTATGCATGCTCCTGCTCATCTTGGTCATGCACGATCGGAGGACTCGACGGGTAGGCCCGTGTCAAACTACCGACAACGTGCGGCAATCTTTTGGTGCCCACGTCGCAACTTCAAGATACAAGGCTTCCAAGCGTGAAGTTGAAGATGGATCGACAAAGTCACACCTCAGTCTCGTCAATCGACTTGCCAATTCAAGATTGGTCATCCGAACACCCAACCAATCAAATCCCAGATCTAGCACATGCGATTGTGGATAGACCGGACCTGCAGGATATTCTGCTACTTTACTTGTTCCTTGCGAACGTAGATGTCGGTCCTGTTACCTAAATGTATTTGGGATTGCTGAACTGTGGGGTGACTCAGTGCGAAAGATGCACTCCGATGTGGCACGTCCATTGATCGTCCGCAAGCTGTTGATAAGGCCTTTGTGTAAGGGTGCGCGCCGGATAAGCAGCAGAAGCTGCAAATGTGAGAATCCCTAGATTCGAGCGCATGCTCATCTTTTGGACACAAAAAGCATCTCGCTGAGGACGTGAAACTGCACAATAGATGAAATTATTGCAACTCCATCGGTGTTATCGCCAGGTCACGCCAGAGCAATTGGAAGAGTACGTCGCACTTTCGAAATGCTGATCTTCAAGCTCTGGACCATGGCTTGCAGTGCCTTGGTTTATCAGCTGTTTCATCAACCTTAGCTCTACTGGTTGGTTCATCATTTGTACCTTGCTTAGGTGCGGCGGACAACCATGCATTCGTACGGGTTCGCGCGGGTGAATGCCTCGTCTTCAGTATACTTGTACCCTGGCGAAGTCGATGTACACGTGAGAGAGGAAGCAAGACATGAGGTGTTCTTGTTGGTGTTTATATTTCACAATCACATGCGTACCGGAAACATAGACTTTTTCAAATCTGCCTCGAGTCACGAGGTGGATGGGAGCTGATAACGACGGCTCGTATGGGTTCGTGTAAGGTCGGTGAATTGTCTTCTTTGAGTTATGTACCATGTAGCGAAAGTCCTTAACATCAGTGCTATGACCTGTATGCCATAGTCGGCATCTCCAGTGGATGATTGTGTGATCAACCCACAGAATGTTGAACTGTCCAGCATTAACACCAACCGCCACGGTAATGATAGCACGTGGTGATACATCATTGCGTCAGACATGGACATGCGTTGTTCCAGTCCATTGCGATTGTCCTCGGAGGGCGTACATCGCGTATGGTGCATATTTCTTATTCGTGTGTTTCCTCTTGCCGTGGTCGATTCCACATCGGGCACGTCGGAGAAGTCGTCAGCCTGTGTGGGAATAGCATCGGCAAGCGGCCATGCGGTAATGTTGACAAGTAGTTGACACATAGAAATTGGTGGTGATGGCGCATCGGTCTCTGTTATGTACGGCCCCCTCTTAACGAGTTGTGTTGTCCTAATGAGAGGACAAAGCGGAGGGAAAACCTGAAATAGACAGCCGCTAAATAGTCCATCGTTCCAGGTTGCTGTGAGCTCACTTCTGTGGCAATGTACGCAAGGGGATTCGATAAGCTGGAACCAACTGTATCGTCGAGTTAGCATCTTTGAACCTCATTGTGCGTCTATACCACGAAACTTTCGCAGTTTCTCAAACTACGCCAGAGATAATTTAGGTCCGCTCGCTAAGAGCAAGACCACTAGACGCGCTCTGGCAAACATGTGACCTCGCACGCGGTAACAGATGCAACCCGGAATGGCTGTGCGCGCGAAGTGCCGTCTACGTGGTATAAGGACTCCAGCAATACGTGGTCCATCATGTTGGGATGTGCATCACTCTGGGTCACAGCTCCCAAGTTGATAAGATATGGGCACGCGTGGAAGTGAAGGCACGATGTTGGGGCAGTAACCTTGATCCCCTCCGATTCTTGCTTTCGACTAGTGTGCTCCTAGCACGCCATCTAAGGCAAGGTCGACTATCATTCGTGAAAGATGAGTGTAAACTGCTGGTAGCTAAGCTGACTCGGAGGTATGATCGAAGGAGATGTTCTCAGCTTTCGTCTGCTGATGCTTCGCCTCACGTTTCGATTGAGCTCATGTCACACGTAACGTCGGATGACCACATGATCAAACGACTGCTCCTAGGTTTTGAGTGTGATTATTTCATGGAGCAATTAACGTCCCATATAAGTAGCGATCGTCCTCTGTTGCAGTGGACGAATGCAAAGTGAGGCGAGAATTGGCTGACAACGGCAGTTGAAGAAATCTTCGGCAGAGCAGAGTAGATCATGACCATCATCTGAGTGCCTTACATGCGTTTGAAAGCTCGTCGGAGTAGGAACACTGTCCGAGGGACTTTCTGTCTCAGCTCCAAGATCGAGTCTCCTTGAGAAAGAATTTGAACATGGGTCTCAGAAAACACAGTGGCTAGGATGGAATGAATTGTCTTGGCTTCGACTGCTGAGGAATCCTTGGAGATAAACGGTGAACTGTGAGGTATGGTTGCGTCCCTTATCAAAGACTTTGGGCACCCATCAGCGTTACCGACATGATTAGAAGTACCCGAACGCATGTCAGCCCGAGATGCTGAAACCACATCACGTTTGTGCCAGCTGCAGCCGGTGAATGCAGCAGATTCCGGACGACACAGCCTGCAGCAGAAGGTCAATCTGACATCGTTGCTACTTGATTTTGCGTTCCATGAACAGAAGAAGAATAAATGCCGTGCGCGTCTTAAATGTGAGGACTAGGACAAGCCCAGACGCATTCGTACCCAATTGCAGTGTCGGTGAGTACTTGACAGGCGGCAAGGCAACGTGGTGCCACTGGAGACCGGCAGATGTGTGGATAGCTGGATCGCCTCTTGCCCCTCAAAGTCCAGACAGGCCATCGGAGTTTGGCCGAGTTTATCTAGGCGGAGGAGTGATCTGCATACATTGATCAGCGGTGACAGATCTGCCGAGTCCGCCATAAATGTAGTTTCGCCTGATCATGAATATCACATGAGTTGTTGGAGAAAGCAGCTCATCACAAAGAGTATCATGGATAACCGTGAAAGTCCATTAGATAGTCTTGCAAGATGTGCAGAACAAGTCGCTGCTATAATGGCATGTCAGCAGGGAAATCCTAGATCTAGTGGTAAGACTTTATTTTAGAGAGTCATAATAGTCACTATATGCGTTGCGAATATGAGGAGGTAGGGAGGGAATTACCCTGTTCAAGATCAAGCCATTATAGGTCCGCCTTATTTCTCCGCCTCATTGGGCTCACATTCTTCCATGGTTAACTTCACTTGTTGATACCCAAGGCACGATTGCATTAAGCAAAAATACTTTCGCGAGCGCAATATATTCCGGTCGTTAATATATGACGACAAGATGGATAAAGTGAGTGTATTTAGTATATGGTAAGGCCATAGCAACCGAGTGTGTTGAGTCAGGCCGCCATAGATCGGACCTTCATAGCTGATCGAGAGTCAACCTCAAACTGAATTTTTGATAGCATGGCGCAGCCATATAGTTCAACCAACTCATACTTCGTACCAGGCTTCGGCATTAGCCGCGCTGTTATCCAGAGTGAGATCCGGTACTTTTCAGGTCCGGACTCTATCGTACGACCATACACACACCAGGTGGGCGCCATGAGTGCATACGGGACAGGGTGATCAGCACTGATCCTGAACAGGGCCGCGACGGATTCCTAGTGACAACATCTGGGCCGCCACTCACGAGAGTAAATCTACCCCCACGATCAGAGACACCATTGATGCTGACCGTTGCAAAGGAGCAAATTGAGGACCTCAAACAGTCTTCTGCAGCATACGAAAGGCGACAATCTGGAGCCATTGAAGAGACGGATGCTTTCGTTAATCGCCCGGTACAAATGGGTCACAGATCACGGAGAAGCGGTTGATGGCCATCGCACGAGGGGGTGCCATTGTGAGATGGGGAGCTGGAAGCTTAACTAGCCTCACTTCAGCCGGCAAAGAAGGAGCGTGAAAATCTTGCAGGTTATTGCGCCCATCAATGGTCCTCGATCGAGGGTCACATACGTGAATGCCTACCAGCGCAAGAGGATTTTTGGGGCATTTTGGAGGGAGTTGAGCGCAACGGGTTGTTACTTAGCGCATAGCATTGCTGTCATCTTACAGCGCGGATTGGCGTTCCACCGTTGGATTGATGTTAGGATATTGATGTTAGGATATTGCTAAATCGAAATCTTTGAAACGATTGACATGTTCGACTCCAAACGTTCCTAGTTGTGGAGAAAGTGAGGCCGAGTCGCAAACATGAGGCTTATTGGCCTGTTAAGAGCGATCTTGTGAGGAGGAGAATTTAAAGTGAGGCTGCAGATGGCGTCCGTGAACCAGTTTCGCCCATCAGTTACACAACTGCCGATCATTTTGTACCGTCATTATCCCCGGAAATTTGAGTCACGTGAGTATAATGCGTGTTCCAGAATTATCCATGCTCCAATCTACGAGTACCGTGCTGACATTGTACGCTTGGAGGCTAGGATATCCATTAGATGTCGCACAAGGAAAATCCATGAGTGATCCGTGAATGTATCTTGCGAAATCTCGATGCCATGGTCACCATCTGCCTATCAAGATCTACTCCGACACCATCAAAACGTTTATCAAGATGAATCTCGGAACAGCTGCGGCGGAGAATGTGTCGCGATCCCCTCAAACAAACCATCATCACGACACACATGCTTTGCCTCCAGCTTTTATTCAGAAAGCACATTGGCATTACACCTCCGTGAAAAGGGCAACACTTGATGCCGACGAGGATGTCATCGACTTTCGAAGAGGCTTAACAGCTCAGCAAATACAAGCGCTGAAACCCATTGGCACTGTGGCCGCATCTAGGATAAATGAGGCTTGTCAAGCGTACAAAGATGCGTATCTTGGTTCGGTGCATGATGTGCATGATATCAAAGATGTCACCATCTTTGAGCACCACCATTTTCCTGGTACGCGAAACTTGGGACTTTAAATATATGCTGCTGGACTAACTACTTCTGAAGGACTACGAATACTACCAGGGTTGCTGCCACCTGAGATCCAAGTTGTCTTCACATCTCAAATCTTACATCGCGAGTTGGCAGACGAAAGGCACAAAAACAATCTCATGCCCGATTACAACATACCGTTTCCAAGCGTTCGAGTAGGAACAAATCATGCCAAATCATTCTTCACATACCCGCAAAACGGAAGCACAGGAGCCAACCTGATACCGAAAGTACCTGATAGCGCGAAAGCTTTGAACATGGCGCAATTCTTGACGTCGAAATTGAGATGGTTGACCATCGGTGATCAGTATGATTGGCCTACGCGCAGCTATATGCGTGACGGTCCTTCTGCCTTTCCTTCGGATCTGGCAAAATTAGTGCAGGGCATCTTTCCAGAAATTCGACCTCAAAGTGGCGTCGTACTACTTTATTCCGGCAAAGACTATATGCCTGTGCACAGAGATGTGAGCGAGGAATGCCAAACAGCGCTTGCAAGCTTCAGTCTTGGCTGTGACGGTATATTCATCGTGGCCAGAGGCGAAGATGACGGAGAAGGCGAGAACACGCCACGTACACTTGCTATCCGCGTGAAGAGTGGTGATTGCATCCACCTAGATGGTGAGGCACGTTGGGCGTGGCATGCGATGGCTCGCACTATCGTAGACACTTGTCCCGACTTCTTGTCTCAGTGGCCCAAGGACACACCAGGGGCCACAGCGGAGGAGAAGAAGTCATACAGCAAATGGCAAGGATTCATGGCGGGCAAGAGACTAAACATATCTTGTAGACAAGTATGGGATTGAGCATTAATCTTGAGATATAATTTACCTCATGTAATTGTCCATTCACAGTTGTTGAGCGGTCAAGGAGCAACTACGGAGGTAGAATTTGCGACTCACGCGACCCCGGATATCAAGATGATTTCCGCATCGGGTGAGGTACAGATCTGGGGCTGCCTCCTGCTGTCTGCAATGATGGCGCGAGACCGAGCTCGGGGCAAAGCGGGATGTGAGTATCCAGCATACATCTTCCAGCAGTCCCTAGCTCTTGAACAATTGGAACATCTTGAAGCCCATCAGCTCTACGTGAATCTCACTTTCGTGCGTATCGATAGCTGTTAAATTCGTCATCCCACCACAAGAAGAGCCAGCCACGTGCGTTTCCCCACACACACCAAAACGCGTGCTCCGTTGCCCAAAGCAAGAGACTCGTCTGACGGCAAAGGGCAACAAATACTTGAGTCAATTGATTTCAGAGAAGATCGGACTACTTGAATAAAGTACCCTTCGCTGACAAAGGTCAATTCGGGGCGCAGTCTAACGTCATTTGGCTGCCAGAAACCAGGTCGGCGCACTTCGGGAATTGGGGCACTTTGTCCAAGGAAACCTCGGCTTTTCTCTCCCGCGTTAGCTTTCTTCTTACGCCAGTGGCCCGTAGCGGATCTCAAGAGGCTCCCTCGGCTGAACCCCAACTGCAGGACACGACCGAGTGTTAACCGCGTTTAAAAAAGTTGAGAGATCTGATCCTCGAGCAGCATCTGATCCCTAGATCAGTGCACCGATATCAGCCGTGGGAATGTCCAGTGCGTTCAATGGCAGTGTAATAAGAGCAATCCGCGCTCCAAATCTGAGACCAAGACTGTTGCCAGCTTCGTACACCCCAGCTCAGAGGTTTTTGCTGCCAAAGGTACGTGAGTTTTCCGCATGGGGCAGCTATCTGCAGGCTCTCAATGCGTCCGTACATCCGCACGCTGAGGTCATGCTAACATGAGATTTGTGTAAACAGTCACCCACAATGGCTCCTCAAGCGCGCAAGCAGTCGGCGCTGCCAGCCGGTAAATACGCACCTTTTCGCACAAATAAAAGGACTGTAACTGATTCTGGTGCTCGCTATAGGCTACAAGGAGGATCTTTCGAAGGGCAAGATGCTTCGCTTCGAAGAGTCGTTACCCAAGCTACCAGTGCCAACATTGGAAGGTAAGACCGTGCTCTTGACAAAGGGGATAAAGAATCGTCACTGATCACGCGCAGAAACCGCCAAGCGCTATGTTAAGTCGCTTCATCCTCTCCTCAGCGACAGTGAATTTGAAGCGTCGAAAAAGGCTGTAGCCGAATTCGTCAAAGCCGGTGGTGCTGGTGAGGAGTTGCAAAAGCGTCTGATCGCCCGCCGTGAGGACCCCAATGTCAAGAACTGGATCTACGACTGGTGGAACAATGCAGCATATCTCGGTTACCGCGATCCCGTCGTCCCTTACGTCTCGTACTTCTACTCGCACCGCGACGACAGGAAACGACGAGATCCAGCCAAGCGTGCCGCCGCCATTACCACTGCTGTCCTTGAATTCAAGAAGCAGGTTGACCTCGGCGAGCTTGAGCCAGAGTATATGAAGAAGCTGCCAATTGCCATGTCCAGTTACGAGTACATGTTCAACTGCTGCCGAATTCCTGCTAAGCCTTTGGATTACCCTGTCAAGTACAACTACCAGGAGCACCCGTATATCATTGTCGTTCGCAAGAATCAGTTCTTCAAGGTTCACCACGAAGTCAACGGAAAGCAGCTGAACACTTCCGAACTTGAGGTTGCTTTCCGCAAGATTTACGAGAAGGCCGAGAAGAGTGCACCAATTGGTCTTCTCACTAGTCAACAAAGAGATAACTGGACACATGCTCGAGAGCATCTGCTTGCGGCTTCGCCAGCAAACAAGGCTGCTCTTGAGGCCCTTGAGGCGTCATCATTCGTGGTCTGCTTGGACGATGCATCACCAGTCACTTTGGAAGAGCGCAGCAGGCAATACTGGCACGGCGATGGCCAGAACCGCTGGTTCGACAAGCCCCTGCAATTCATTGTCAACAATAATGGCACATCTGGTTTCATGGGCGAACACAGCATGATGGACGGCACGCCAACACACCGTCTCAACGATTATGTTAATGAGGTCATCTTCACCAACAAGCTCGACTTCGACAACGCGGAGATCCGGTCCAACCTTCCTGAACCTCAAGTTGTTCGATTTAAGGTCGACAAGCAGGTTGACGAGGACTTGCTCGCGGCTCAACGTCATTTCGATGGACAGATCGGACAGCACGAGCTACGAGTACAAGCATATCAGGGCTATGGCAAGGGCCTAATTAAGAAGTTCAAGTGCAGCCCCGATGCCTACGTACAGATGGTCATCCAGCTTGCCTACCACAAGATGTATGGCAAGAACCGACCCACCTACGAATCTGCCGCCACCCGTCGCTTCCAACAAGGTCGAACAGAGACTACGCGCACAGTCAGCGATGAGAGCGTCGCTTTCTGCAATGCTATGGCTGATCCCAGCAAGGGTCCAGAGGATTGTGCCAAGCTTTTCCGTGCTGCAGTCAATGCTCATGTGGCATACATCAACGATGCCAGCGACGGCCGTGGTGTCGACAGACATCTATTCGGCCTGAAGATGTGCTTGAAGGAGGGTGAGCCTGTTCCGGAGATCTTCAAGGACCCCGCGTTCAGCTACTCTAGCTCTTGGTACATCTCTTCCTCGCAACTCTCCTCGGAATACTTCAACGGTTATGGCTGGTCGCAAGTCATCGACGACGGCTGGGGTATCGCTTATATGATAAATGAGTCCAGCATCCAATTCAACGTGGTCAGCAAAGGTCTTGGATCGGAGCGGTAAGTCATTAGACATCCAACCACGTGACCAGTCGAGATCAGGGCTAATGTAAACACAGCATGTCTTTCTACCTCAACGAGGCCGCAGGCGACATCCGCGACATTCTCCTCCCATCCCTCACCGAGCCACCAAAGGCTAAGCTCTAAATGTGGAAGATATTTACTGAATATAGTTCCCACGCAATTCACTAAGTGTACAAAGTCATTTCTCGATCACATTGCTGGGGGAGCTTGCAAGGAGCTGAAGGCATTTAGACCATATCTCATTCGCGAGGGATGTGCGATTCTTGCAGCTCAATAAAGAGCTGTTGAACATCATCTGTATTATTTGTCAGTTCCGTTGGGTAGCATCGAAAATGGTAGCTTGTGTCCAAGAATGGGTTCTACTTCATGTGTCTTCTTGCAAGTGACAATGCTGATTTCTACAAAGCCATTCACATGCATTCACGGTAGATCAACTTACAAAGCCTTTGTCAAGAAAGACTGTTGAGATTCACAAATATCGGCATACATGTGGGCATGCATCGCATCTTACACAAGAACTGACATACTCTATCCTTCCGCGTACATGATGTCTTCCCGCCGTCGCCGCCATGCCTACACGCCGATCCGAGACTACGAAACCACTCTTTCGGCCATCCGCGAAGACCGCGACATGATGAGCGAGTCCACCATTCTACCGCCACGTCTCCCATCGAAGAAGGCACTTCGCAGCAGCAGCAGCCACTCAACGACCAAGACCTCCAAAGCACGAGAAGTACGTGGGCACGCGACAAGCTGGACACAAGAGGATGACGATGAATATGAAGTTGTGGAGAAGCCCGTCAACATGCCTTCCGCAAAGAAGAGCAACCCACTGAAATGGTTAAAGAAAGCAGTCGACCTGGTTCGTGACTTGAGTGCAAAGAATGAGAAGAAAGTTGACGGTGATGAGCATGCTTTTCTTGAGGAACCAGTTGACGTGGAACAGGAGCTTCTGGAGGACCGAGAAGGTATGCAAGTGCGTCATGGGGGTGATGCTGTTGAGCACGGCGAGGACCTCTTCGGAGACTTCTACGAGATTGGGGAAGAGGCTGATGATGTTGTCAAGGCGCCTGTGACTAGTTCTGCTGGCCGTGGCTTTCGAGATCAGTTGTAAGTGAGGTGGTGTTCCTCCATGATAGACAGCCCCATAAAACATGTAACGCCTCAATGTATCTGAAGCTCACAGCCCGCTTCGGCGAAAGCATGCTTCAGCTCTTCCACCTTTGCAGCATCGTCCTTCCACTTTCCGCGTCCTGCCCTTTCCCCGTTCAAACTAACGTGAATAATCACAGTGTGCAGCTCCGGGAACGACATCGGCATATCTACTAAAAGAGTGTAGAGCATCGTGGTAGCTGATGCGAAATCCACCCACTCCTCAGACACAAAACCATCATCGCGCGGGAACTCGTGAATGGTGAGTTTTCGGATCGAACGCGGCAGAGCCGAACTAAGGCGAAAAGGAGGATCTTCATCCTCGTCCACAAATTCTCTATCCATCATAATTGCGTAGTCAAGTTCGAGCTCTTGTAGGTTCTCCATTCTGCTGGTGGTCGTGGATGGAGGGTGATCCCACCAAGTCCCCGAGTCTATCGGCGGAGCTTCGTACTCACTGGCCAACGATGCATCAAGTGTGATCGTAAGCCTGCGCAGAGATTTCCAAGAGGACTCTAGAGCATCATAGAGGCCTAAAGCGAACGGCTTATCGACTTCATAGCGGTTCAACTCCGTCCGCACCCGACATTCGAAGCTCTGAAGTGCGCCGCAGGACTCTATCAAACGCTGTGTTGCAGATGGGGTCGTCCAAGGAGCAGTCTATAAGACTTAGTGAAGTCAATCTTGGTGCTTTTTTTTCCCGGTCCTCTGGCAAAGGTTCTGTGACATCGAGATTGCCTACCAATCGCAGGCTCTCCAGGGCAGGCAGATGGAAAAGTTGAAGGGGGTCGACACTATCAAACGCGATGCGAAAGCCATACTCAATGCCATCGTCCTCGTTGTTCATCATGTCCAATGTCCACTTATCGAATTCGTCTTCCTCGTATTTTGTCCTGTCCAGTATGTTGTCCGCCCGTTCTCTCCAGAAATGCTTGAGCACCATACCTGGCCTGCCTACCACTTCTATCTCTCGTATAGCACGTAAAGCGTGCCCTACAGAGTGATAGAGACGACTCCAATCGACAATGGCGGCTTCGACCGTCTTAATGTTGAAAGAGGAACCTGGCAGAGCAGGACAGAGATCTGAATCC
>Ga0068621_1000079_pt1 | contig 11768 bp, 10 predicted proteins | sample InSIn5SAF170_FD_77485 | JGI IMG/M metagenome (GOLD analysis project Ga0068621, IMG submission 77485) | Clean room microbial communities from NASA Spacecraft Assembly Facility at Jet Propulsion Laboratory, Pasadena, California, USA -... ... | reverse complement strand
CTACAGAGTCACTGCTTGACTCGGGTGGAGCTGGAGATGCTTCCACTTCGACTTCCAGATTGTCGCCCTCAGATGGTGGCTCTGACGCATGCTCATGAGCAACATTCGCTTCGTCGGACGGCATATTGTGCTCTGGCTCAAGCGTAACATCCGTCTCTAGCTGTGGTGGAATCGATGGTAGTTCGCTCCCGTGATCGTCAGCTTCAAAGTGTTCTGGCTTGATCTCTGTATCAGTCGCTGTTTCGTCCTCCAATGGGCCGGCGATTGCTTCAGAATTCTGCGTTGTAAAGTCGACAACGACACTGGTAGGCGAATTTGGACGATTTTCCTGCCGATGATCGTCGGCTGGCACTTCAGGTTCTCCTTCAGAGACTGTGTCGTCTGTTACAGCAGGAACCTCGAGACTTTCGTCACTCGTCGCTTGCTCCGCAGCTTCTGATTCATCAGCTTCCAGGTCAAGGTGCTCGGAAGGCCCTGCAATGTCTTCGAGGGTTGGGGACTGGCCATCGCTGGGCACGACTTCTGCCGCCTCGGCGTCAACTTCTTCAGAGGCGGGTGTATCGGCAGCTCCATCAATGTCGTTTGCATGCACTGAGGATTCCAATCCAGATGCAACTTCATCGTTCTGAAATTCCACCGCTGGAGCAGCGTCTGACCGCTCAAGGACTTCTACGGCTTCTTCAACAATTGTTGCCTCTAGTGCTGCATCATCCTGTACTGCATCTCTCAGTTCAGGATCAGAATTTTCCACAGGCAAACAGCTGCTACTATCCTCAACGGTTTCCATGGAAGAATCTGCAACGTCAATCGCTGTGGCATGTTCTTCGACCGGAATGGGAGCCTCCTCATGGCTTTCAGTTGTTGGACCCAGGGTTTCCACTGCACCTTCGTCATGCGATGCCTCCGGCGTATGACCAGATCCCAAAGCGACTTCCACCGCAGTCTCGGCGAGCTCATTGTTGCATACCATAGAGGCCGACTCATCCTTAGGCTCTGTCAGCTCCTCGGCGGGAATGGTTGGCTCATTTTCTCCTTCTTTGTCAACCTCAGCTAGCTGCTCGGCTGCCGTTTCAGCTTCATCTTCTGGAAGCGCGCTCTCGTCGACTGGTGTGAGAGGTGGAGGGGCTGGTGGAGGAGGAGGTGGCGGAGGCAATGCAGTATCATGCACAGTAACAGGCTCCGTGATATCGAGAGAGGGAGTCGTAGCTTCGATTGCATCCGGCACGAGCTCCTTTTCTGCGTCCTCTGCTGGTGCAGGCAGAGCCGATGTCTCTATCACTTCAGCTGCAGGTTCAGTTGGCGGCATAGTGGGAGCCGCAGCTTGCTCCACTAGAGGCTCGCTTTCGCCTTCAAGCTGCGCTTGCTGCTCAGGTGACTCGAGCTCGCCATCTCCCACAGCCTCACCATCACGTTCGGGAAACGCAACTGTTGGCGCTTTCAGCGCACTTTTTGTCGGCGTCTTCGCTGCTCGCTCTTCGCTTTCTTTCTTCTTCTTATCCGCTTTCGCCTTCTTCGCGATTGCCTCTTTCTGCTTTCGCAAATCACGAATGCTCAGATCTTTGACACTGGCTTTCTTTTTCAAGTCCTTCGCCACATCCTTCTGCTCTTCCTCCTTTTTGGTTTCCTTCTTCTCTGTAGCTTTCTTCTCCGTAACCAAAGTAATGCGCCCTTTGTCATCCTTGGTGATCTTTTGCTTTTCGCCCGTAGCATCTGCTTTTGCTTTATCTTTTTTCTTTCGCGCCTCCTGCTTCGATTTCTTCTCGTCCTCTTTGGCTTTCTTCTTCTCCTCTGCAGCCTTGTTCTTTGCCTCTTTGGCTTTAACGCTGCGTTTGTCTTTTTTCGAGAGCTTACCGCCCTTTGGGTCCTGCACACTCGGATCGAACATGACGGACTTGACAGCGCTGGGAGAGGGAGGAGCATCAGGACCGACTGTCTCTGCAACGTCTGACCCTTCTGCTGGTAGTGGGGCCTCTGTCTCGATAAACATTGGAGCAGGTGAAGGGGGCAGGTCCTGCGCAGGCTCGCTTGCCTCTGGCATGGGCGACGGATGGGGAGGCAAAGCATCGCTGACGGATTCAGGCATCGGCATAGGAGGAGGAGGAGGTGGTGGTGGTGGTGGAGGAGGTGGCAGATCTGCTACAGGTATGTTTTCTGCCGGAGGCGGTAGGTTTGCTGCTGGATCCTCCATCGCTGCAGCTGGTGGAGGAGGAGGAGGCAGAGGAAGAGGAGGAGGAATGCCATTTTCTGTTAATGGCAAAGGTGCTGGAGGAGGAGGAGGAAGCTCGCTCGCCTCTTCAACTGCTGGAGCTGCTTCGGGAGCTGCTTCGACTTCGTCTGGCAAGCTCGAAGGCGGCGGCAACGACACTGACTCGCTTGTCTCTGGCGGGCCATCGGGAGGTGGAGGGGCATCTAACATCTCCTCGCTCGAAGGTTCTGACGACGCTGGTGCTTCTTCTGCTAGTGGAGGAGGATCTGGAAGCGGTGGATCGTCTTTTACCGTCGATAGAGGTGGGGGTGGGGGAGGGGGAGGAAGATCGGCTTCGGAAGTCTAAATCTACTATCAGATGTCGCTTTCCTTGCACATAGATAGAATGACGAACCTTAGGCTCATCATCGTCTTCTGACTCCTCTGTTGAAGGAGGAGGTGGTGGTAGTGGTGGTGGGGGAAGTGCCTGGATATCTCATCAGTGCTCGAGAAGACAACATGAAGAAAGATGACGACAAACCTCTACGGTAGGAACATGGGGCTGGGCCGCTTCACTGATTGGTTCAGGAGGAGGAGGAGGAGGCGGTGGTGGAGGTGGTGGAAGCGCTGCTGTTACGGCCTCAACTGCCGAAGACACCTGTGTACCACTACTCTCGGCTACAAGATGAGTGTTAGAGATCGGCTCTCAGGAAGGCACAGGATCACTTACCAACTTCGTCTTCCTCATCCTCTTCATCACTACTGGGCTCGTCGAGTACTTGATACGACAATACTCGCTGATAGCCGTGATCGGCATAGGATTTGGATCGAGCATCCTGCCATGAGCTCTCGTATTGTGGTGTATCGTATGTGCTAAATGGGTCCTGCCATGTCGACACTTGGACCTGGGACCAATCGTAATGGCGATATATGGGCGAGGACATTCCGGGAGAATTATCTTCTTGGGGTGTCGTATTGGATGATGTTTGATCGTCCAGATCAAAGTCGTGCTCAAGCTCTAGTAGTGATTGTGCATCAGGAGGTTCCAATGATTCCAACCATTTATTTACAAGAGGTCTTTTCGAGTCATCTTGGAAGTTGTTGCCGAAGAACCCAAACAGGCCCATCAATTGACTGTCGATGGGTCAATTGAAAGGTATGATCATAGGGATAACGACGTGTGAGACGATAGAAGGTTAACTAAAGAAAGTAAAGCAGCAAATAGGGAACATTATCGAATCGAACAAGGAATTGAAGGCTCTGTACAACTCATGGAGAGGCATGTACGAGGACGGAATGGCGCAATTGGTCGTGAGGCGCTTGGGATAACAGTCGTGCTAGCTGGCAGTGAGTCTGCAACAGATCATCACGAGACGATTGAGAGACTATCCCTCTGTCGACGCGCCACGATCAAAGTGGACCTCTGATTTTCCACAAGATGCCCATCGGGACCTGATACACATTCGTTGTGTGACCACGGCCCTGACGTCCGGGACTGCCCGCCAACGTGCAAACCTGCGGCTTGGCTAGATCTGATTGGACCACGTAGAAGGGCATTCCAGGTCAACCTCACATGCGAGGACGATGCATGGAGGAAATTTGCGGGAAATATGATGGACAGCAAAAATGCAGGAGGATGTGTTAGTCACGTCCATTTATGGACACTTGCATTTTTCGCGCTGCCGTTGAGAGAAGTACGCACGAGCATCACTTCGATAGAAGTGCGGGACCAAAACTGTGAAGGTGCGTGTGGGTGACACACATGCCCGCAACTCTAACACAAAGACACATCATCATTGTGAGTATTCATGGTTCTAATCTTGTCAGAGCACAGAAAAAGGGCAAGGAGAACATGTTGTACGTGCAAAAGTGTGTTTTTGCATTTGAGTTTGTTGGCGAACGAGGAGTTGCCAGGACCGAGCAGCGCAGTTTCATCCGCGTGACCCCCATGTGTTGGAACTTCTCGACTGCATCACAATGCTGACATTGATCATCAGAAAATATCCGCGTAGGATATGTCTGTCCAAGTCATGTTTTCAGTGCTTCTTCATGGAAGGCTTCTTAATGAAGGGATTTCCAACCAAACCAAGATGTTATTTGGAGATCATAGGCTGTTTCGTTATGATTGTCCTAGTTCTTCAGGATCGTTCTACCTAAAATATCCATGAACCTCCAAACATCTTCGAAGGTGTTGTACAGTGGAACGGGCGCCACTCGTATCACGTTCGGTGCTCTCTTATCGCACACAACACCTTCATCTTGAAAAGCTTGAACCACTTTCTCCAGCAAACCTTCACGAAGTAGAACGCTCAGCTGTGCACCTCGTTGCGACGGGTCCTTGGGTGTTATGATCTTGAAAGCCGCTGTCGAATTTCGGTCTTGCGACAGAATTTGGTATAGCAGAAACTCTGCATATGCTGTCAAGAGCAAGGATTTCTCTCGCTTCGCGGCCATATCCACTTGATTGAACGTGTCGAGTGCTGCTGAAAGGGATGCGAGATCCACGATCGAGGGATTTGACAATTGGAACCCCCCAGCACCCTGTGTCGGTCTGAAGACATTGTCCATCAGGAAACGATACTTCTTATCTCCCCCGTACCAGCCAGCGAGTCGATGTCGGAATTGTGGTTGGTCTTCTCCTTTCGTGTAATCGACCTTTCCGTGCCTCGCGTGCACAAAAGCACCTGCTATCGCACCAGGTCCTGCATTCATATACTTATAGGTGCACCACACAGCGAAGTCGACATTCCAGTCGTGAAGACGGAGAGGGACGTTACCAGCTGCATGTGCGAGGTCCCAACCAACGACAAGGCCACGATCCTGCGCGTACTTTGTGATCACTGGGATATTGAATAGTTGGCCAGTGTAATATTGAATACCCGGTAGCAGCAGGAGAGCTGTGGAGTCTGCGTGTTCATCTATCGTCTGCAGAATCTTCTCGGTCGTGATCAGGTAGTCCTCATTGGGGTGAAGTAAAATCATTGACTCCGCCGGGTCAAGGCCATGCCACTGAATATGCGACTCGATTGCGTACTGTTATTGTGTCAGCATTCCTCTCGTACGTCACAACTTCGCACTTACGTAGTCACTTGGGAACGGTTTCCATTCACAAATGATCTTGTGTTTTTTTTCGCTCGGTCGATAAAAGCTCGCCATCAACAAATGCAAATTGGCTGTCAGGGTGTTCATAATGACAACCTCAGAAGGCTCTGCACCAACTATGGGCGCGGATTTGATAGCACATGACTCTGCCATATCCTGCCAGGCTGTCAAAGGAGACTCATCGTAATCGGAAAAGTGTCCATTCACGCCGTGCTCAGCCCATGTCTGGAGATGAGTATCTAGATACTGGGAAACTAGTTTTGGTTGGCATCCTAGAGAGTTTCCACAGAAATAGATGCAAGTAGAATCAGCCTCATCTGATTTGTGTACTCCGTTCGTGCGATGGACACCATTCGTTTGCTTCGTTCCATTTGGGAGATGGTTGCCATTCTGCCCATTTTGGATCGGCTGTGATGATGGAATAGACTTTCGTTTCAGTGATGCCTTTGTTGGTATCCGGAACTGTTCTCTGAAGTTGAACAGATCTCTGGATCTATCGAGATCCTGAGCGTACTCGAGGGATGTGGCATTGTGTGGAAATTTGACAGATTGGCCTTTGGCCAGCTGGGTGATCATAGCCTTCAAGTCCATGTTGAGATCGATAAATTTCTTGCTACGTGCACGTATAGTGTGTGAACAGAAAATTCACTTTATACCTAAACATGCAAGGCGGAAGCACCTTGATATCAACAGGGTTTGCATCCGATCCGACAGGTGGTCGTCATGGCTTGATGAGATACTCTAGCATTTCCGAAATCCGAACTGCCTCTCGGCTTTGGTCACCTTCCCATTCGGAGCTGGCTCAACCTTAATTTGCGTTATCTAACGATTACTACTTCAGAAGTTATCCACTGCTATCATTGCAAGAAAAACCGGATTCCAATGGATTTTCATGCCTGCAACCCACTCTTCCGCATGACACACTTCGTATCAAGAGCAGGTCCATCTGATGTTAAATTTCTAGCGGCTAAGTTGTACATGAGCAAGGCTAAGTAAGAAGTATCTGTGCAAGATACCTCACGAATGATGTACTTTTGCGTCGTCCGTCTCTTGCCGCGTCTGCTTGAGGAAAGGAATTAGGTCGGTGCCCCCGGTGCCAGTTAAACTTTTGCTGCCTCCCCGGTCAGCCTGCGACGCGACCGCCAAATTCATACGCCCTGGCATGGAAGCTTGCCTTGAGGGTACAATGATATATCGAGCCACGATTTGCATGTGTACTCCTCGGAAGTCGCTCAGGGCCTGGACAGCAGCTTGATATGCTTTTCTTAGACTGTCCTGATGAGGGTGTGATGTTTTTCTCATAGACAAATCTTGTAAATTCGCCGTTTCTGATATCCTTTCGAGAAATCGGCGATGAGGTCCAGGCATGTATTGGCGCATCTCTTCATGGAAGGGTGGCTCTCGTTTTGCGTCTTCGCTGGTTGTTTCGCCTGAAGATTTGTGAACAACGCCCAGAACAGCATCAAAAAATTGAATCAACGAGCTCTGTGCGTTACTGCCTCCTCTCAGTTGCATCCACTCGCCGTTTCCACTCCCAAAATCGAAATAGACACCACGTGGCAGGCCAGCGGCTGCCATATTCTTGCTGCCTGCGAGGACAGGCCGGATTTCGTGGTAAAAGACTCCTGGTGCGCAACGCTCATACATGCGCTCGAGGAGATGTCCAAGATGCTCGATGATTCTTCTCAGTTCGTGCAATGCTTCGATAACATGTTCATAGTCCTGTTTGCAGGCGGCTTCGATGGCATCCACCATCAGCGGAATGCTTCGTGCTCCTTGTCCCTCGACCATAACCGATATTAGGTAGAACCATGCCTCGTCTTCAGTTCCTGTGATGTTGTGCATCATACGCAGTGCGTCACAGTCCTCAAAGTTTGGGCATTTGGCATCTTCAGATTGATAATTCCACAGGCAGAGAGCAGCATAAGTCGCTACTGGAGGCAGCTCGAAGTGCTTCGATACTTTTGTAAAGGGAATTGCGAGGCAGGATGGAAGTATCTGTCACAGCTGTTAACAAGGGCCTGAAGACGAAGTGTTTCTGCACGGCATACCTCCTCAGGCTGAGTGCCACCCCATATGTGTGCATGGGTGAGGAAAGCAAGGAGTACGTATGCCCTACGCCATTCCTCTTCTCGGTGTAGTTTTGCAGTGGACAAGATTGGCAGCTGTTGGATCTCTTCTCGAATTGTTCTTGTCTGAATCAATTGTGGGATTTTGACCGCAAGATCCTCCCACGGGGTATAGTATGGGCTTGATAAACGTGCCAATGGCTGACCAGCCGGGAGGAAGCCGTGCTCCGTAACCTCGAACTCCTTGAGGTCTATCTGCGGCAAGTCATGCTCATCTTTGGAGATCAAATATGGACTCATGGTGTAGTGAATGTTCGGTCAGGATTGAATGAAAATTGCGGTATATGAACAGGATGAAACAAGAGCACTACGATAATTGAATACGAAAGGTAGCTCATTCTGGCCATGGCTGAACAAGAAATGATCTCAATTCCGAGTTTTTCCCTATCCCAAACTCTTCGTCCAGGAATTTGTTGGTGCTGAAGAAAAATGGAGCCACACGAGAGCGGCAACCACGCCGTGAGGCTGCGCCAACGATGAGTACATGACTAGCCGACTTCGTCATCGAGATATCGCTATCCAGGCATTCTCCGACAGTAACGGCGAGGAAGGATGTTACGATGGAGTACAATCCATGATCTCCTACATGAACGGGCGGGCCCAGGATGATAAGCCATTCTCAATCGAGCTAGCGCGTTCTCGGAATTGAATACGTCAGTACTTCGGCTTTGAAGAGCCTTATCCTGTGGGATGGCGGCTCCAGCGACCTGCTGTTTTCAAGCAACCGAAGCGGATAGTGAAAATTCATGCGCTTATCGACGGCGTGCGACGAATGCAAGTCGCGTAAAGGTATGTTGTGAAGCACTTGACTACCTGATTGTGGACTGACCAGACTCTCAAGTCAGATGTGACGGCACAAAGCCATGCAACCATTGTCGACGCCGCAAGAATGAGAATTGTTATTACGGCCCTGCAGTGAAACGAGCGAGACTTGGTTCTACTGGTGCGGACCAAGTCCGAATCCTTCAGCAACGCGACCAGAACGCTGCCAGGCAGTCCTCTTCACCGAGGAATATTCAAAATGCAAGCCCAGCTCGATCAAGGAGACCAGAGTCTCAGGTGGATGACGATGAGACAATGGTCCCTCGTGATTCAGGACTCCTCCAGGACTCTCATGGTACCTTGATGTTTGTCGGCGACGTTGCACCTATGTCTCATTTGCAAAGCGTTCGACACTTTTTGACTGCCCTTGCAGGCTCAGATGGATTTCCCTCTGGCCTAAGTTGCGACTCGCTACTAGAACAAACGAATCCAGTGACTGGCAATGACACGTCTTTTTCATGGCCAATTGCCAGCTCCACGGTAGACGCAGCTGTCCATGCATTTAGCGATGCCACTCATGGAGTGCTTGACATTGGTGGGCCAAATCAACTCGGACAGCAGATCAAGCACTGGATGAGCGATCATCCAGTGGCTCACAATGTGGGGTCAGCTGCGAACTATTTGATTCTGGCGATTGGCTTGCAGCACAGCGATGAGCAGCTCGCTAACACGTACTACTGCAAAGCGAGGGACATCACCATGGCACGGCTGACATTTGACACAAACCCACTGACTGTGCAGTCGCTGCTGTTGATCGCAATCTACATGTTGCGCGGTTGCCAACCAAACGGCTCGTACATTTACTTTGGGCTCGCTTGCAGAGTGAGCTACTCCATCGGCATGCATCGCACTGAGGTTAATGCAAGATATGGAAAAGATGTGCAAGCACAGAGAGAGCGACTGTACAAGAGCTTAAAAGTCACCGATTTGCTGATAAGCATTGGTCTTGGCCGACCGCCGGCTCTCTATGATCTGGACTGCACTGTTCCGTACAAGATGCCTTTCCATGACTCGACAGGGGACATGAGTGCCCTTGATGACATTTGTCAGGTCTTGATAATCATGGAGAACATCATCATAGAGGTCTACGGTGGTCAAAGAAAGGTGTCCCTGCAACTGACCCGACAATTCTCACAGCGATTGAAGGGATGGGCAGATGAGAGGATGCCCAGGTTGAACGCCATGGTGAAGGGTCCAAGAGAAGCCCACAGGAGCTGGACCGTTATTGGCGCGTGCCATGCCCTCGCAACCTACTATTTTTCGGTCATGCTTCTAGCTCGACCTTTTCTCATGTATGAAGCATATCAAATGCTGAGGCGGAAAGAGAACTCGACATCAGGAAACGCTGCAGCCCGCGGGCGCCGAACGCTTGCGGAGGGTTGTGTGGATGCCGCATGTTGTCTGGTCGAATTGGTGCTCGGTTTGACACGCGACAACAGGCTACCACAAAAGTTGCCAGTACTTACGTACGTTTCCCATCACACTAAAAGGAAAACATAAGCATCTTACATTGACACTTGCTATGTAGATCTTGGCTATTCACTGCTTCCCTCACTCTGGGTGTTGCACTCGCGAGCGGCTTTGGCCGAATCATGGAGCGCTATATCCGTAACGGCATTGAAGCATTGGAGTTCTTCTCGAAGCAAGATGCGCAGGCTATGCAGTATCTGCTTATCATTAAAGCGCTTTTGGCGACATGCGTAGGGCACATCCAGCAGAGAGAACTCAATGACCGTCTTGCGCGGATCAAAGCGTCCTCAGAACTATTTGGATTGCAAGTCGGCTCATACCAGCACCTGGCACGGAATGAGCCATCCGCCGAAGAACAATTTCAAGGTCAGATCGGCGCATCAACGGATAGACTGCAGATTGAGACTGCGACTCCCTTGCATCTAAATGGTTTCGCAACGCCCGATTGGGAAGACTTTGATCTGGGAACCTTTGGCGAATTGCCGGACAATACCAACCAAGATATTTTTGGGACACTGAATATGTTTCCAATGTTTGATAACTTCTAATCCACAGTTCTAGAACTGGAACTCAGTAGCACATTACTCTCTCGCTAGATTGAAAAGTCAAGATACCACACTATCGTTCATAACCTCGATTCACTCTCACAACCTTCAGTCACACGCGCCAACTCCCTCACCAAGGCAGCATTAACTCCATGACCCGGTTTGACAAGCACAAAATGCGCCTCCACTCTTCGTCCCAGCAGGGCTAGATCGCCCACAAAATCCAGCACCTTATGCCTGGCCAGCTCATCTGGCCACAGCAAAGGCGGAACCTTCCCATCACGGATAACAAGGGCGTTTTCGCCTTCGACACCACCTTTGATCAATCCGAGCTGGCGGAGCCCCTCTACATCCTCGAAGGCCACGAATGTGCGGGCTTGAGATATATCAGTGGCGTAATTTGAGGACGTGATGACCAGATCGTGGTACTGTGTTATATTGCGAACTGAGTCGGCAAAGGTACAGGTGACGCGTAGACCATCATACGGTAGCGCTAATAAGATGGAACCACCTGGCTTCTCTACACGTATTGGCTCACGCAATTTTAGAATGGATGTTAGGGCGTCCTGCTTGATGATCCGACAGTGTCGAATCAATTCCACAAAAGCCTTTGCGCTACCATCGCAGATGGGTGGCTCATGTGCAGTCAACTCGATGAGCACATTATCCACTTCCATTCCGTAGAGAGCACTGAGCACGTGCTCGACTGTCAAGATTGTGCTTTCGCCCTCGCCCAGAGCAGTGTGTCGCTCGGTATTGCGAACGTGCGAGACATGGGCGTCAATGACACGGGAGTTGTGCTTGAACTGGATGCCATGGTTAATCGGCGCAGGCAGGAGTGTCAGGGTCACCACTGCGCCAGTGTGGAGTCCGATTCCAGAGACGCTACCTGAGCTGGCGAGGGTCGTCTGGCGTCTGGGCATGAGCGATACTGTTATTAGCGGCCCGTGAATAATGAAGGATGGTGTAGACAGTCCATATTTGAACAAGCCACCAAACTTATCAGCTGAAGCTCGCAGGTCTAGCAACTCTCGTTTGTTTTTACCCTAGGTATACGTTCTAGCCTTTTCATTGCTGCAGGTGCGGGTCGCTGTCGCTAGTCCCAGTATGGTTAGCCACTTATTGTGAGGTCCATGTTGATAGTGTTGCAATTCGGTTGTGCCAGTTCATCTGTTGCGTTCTTGATGTAAAAGATAGCAATCCTTATAGCCATGTCATCTTTGCTCTTCGGTCTCCGCTTTTAAGTTGTCCTGGACATTTCAAGCCAACAAGGCATCAATATCCCCAACCATGTCCGCAACCTGCTCGTCCACCCATCTCGCTTCTCTCTTGACGACTTCTGTCTCAAGCCTGTCCACCAGTCTCAGCTCTTCCACCGCATTTCTCGTCAACGCCTTCAGCCCATCAACCATCTCCACAAGACTACTCTCCTTCCCACACTCTTCCACTCGTCCCAGACCATCCAACTGCCTGACCAAGCCCTGCAATTTCCTAATCAAGGACGCCACTTCAGCT
>Ga0068621_1000078_pt1 | contig 11779 bp, 13 predicted proteins | sample InSIn5SAF170_FD_77485 | JGI IMG/M metagenome (GOLD analysis project Ga0068621, IMG submission 77485) | Clean room microbial communities from NASA Spacecraft Assembly Facility at Jet Propulsion Laboratory, Pasadena, California, USA -... ... | reverse complement strand
CAGATGTTGGAAACACCCGAGTTCCACACAGATCCAGATTCTTGGATACTAAGTGAGCTGAAACGTATGAGACCTATCCTGATTAACACTTCGATAGCAAACATCACATCTTACGAGAAAATGGTGACTGGGTAACGTTCAGAACAAGACCGGCGAGGTTGACCGCGTAATTCATGAATTCGCGTATAGTGAGCCTAGTACAACCTCTTCATCTAAGGTAATGATAGCACCATCTGTAATGAGGAGGTCATATCTCTAATGATTGCAGAGCAGATGCAGAGCCAACTAACCAAAAAGCATCGCTTTCCTCGAGAGTCCAATCGAACACAAAGGTGTGCATCAAGTCTTGAAAGTTGATTATGCATAAAGCCCATTGTCACGATGTATTTGGAACATGTGCATGCTGCTGTCAGACAAAAGACTAATGCATCTTGACTTTCTGCATGATGACGGCCGTTGTTCAAATGCAAACGTGTATGCTAAATGAGAGGAAGCTTGTGGGGTTCACGGGTGAGGATCAGCGCCTACCCCCTTGATATTCCCCTATGGTTTCAAGTCATCTGAAGACAAGCACAAGAGAGTATCAGATCAAATCCTTCTATTTTGATGTAAACCGTCAGCAACACGCGGGAGTGGCAATTGACGGGAGGTTGCATCGTGTAGAGTTGAGTCGGGGTTTATCCTCATGAGAAAGTATTTCAACATTATATTGAATGAGTGTGAGGAATGACACAAGAGTCGTAAGATCAAATGCAAAGCTGTTAAGACATAACAATGTGTGAGTAACGATGATATCGTTCGGAAGATAGTCATAATACCCGAAGACGTAGTGAAAGCTGCTACATATGCCAAGGGACGCGTGAGATTTCTCACGTGATGGTAACGCGGTCCTTGGTCTGAGCACTATTTACAACCCTGAAATTCAGGGACCATCAAAACAATGCCACATCAAAGTTACTCTGGTTGTGTTGCGTTGTGGACAACAACAACGAATGTCACTCTTTTCAACACAGCCAGCTACAACGAATTTTGTCTCTAAGCAGTAAGAGATTGGATGCGTTCCGCTTGTGCAAAATTAAAAACAAACCTGTGTACAAGAGACGCTCACTGCGCAACCACCATCTGACGTTACCTCGACGCGCTCGATCTCCGAAAGGATGGACGAGACTATGGAGGATTCGATCTTCGACAATTATGAGGACTCGGACGCCTTCTCTCCTGTTCCCGTAAGTACATATGGTGTCGAACCCTTCATTTATAATTGAAGATACCCTTTCATGCAGCGATAATTTACTGACAAAATGGGGGCTTCAGGTAGTCAAGAAAGCTGCACCGAAGAAGGCGACCACCTCTGCAGCAACCAAGGCTGCAAAGGCTACTGTTGCCAAAAAGATGGTACAATCAACATTAAAAACCACCAAGCCGGCGCCAAAGAAGAGGTCGAAAGCAGAGAGCGATGAAGAATCTGATAATGAAGTTTCGGCACTCTCGAATACACCACCAAGCACCAAAAAGCAGAAAACGGAACCTGCGAAGAAATCGGCGGGAGCTCCTCTGCAGGACATCGCGAATGAGAGCGTGAACTATGACGAACCTGTACCAGCAAAGCCAGCAGCGAAAAAGAAGACGGCGACCGAGCAGTACCAGAAACTTACACAATTGGAACATATCATCAAGCGACCAGATACATATATTGGTTCAGTGGAGATGACGGAACAACAGATGTGGGTTTTCAACTCGGAAAAGTCAGAGATGGAACTGCGCAAAGTCAACTTCGTACCTGGATTGTACAAAATCTTTGATGAAATCTTGGTCAACGCTGCAGACAACAGACAGCGAGACAAGAATATGAAGCAGATCAAGGTCACAATGGATCGAGAGACTGGTGAAATCAGTGTGGAGAACGATGGAGCTGGTATTCCTGTTCAGATTCACGAGGTATGTAATATATTTTCCCTGGAATAAATTCCAGTATTGACGAGACGTAGAAAGAAAGAGTCTACATTCCAGAAATGATTTTTGGTCATCTTCTTGCTGGATCGAACTTCGACGACGAAGAAGCGAAGACTACTGGTGGTCGAAATGGTTATGGTGCTAAACTTTGTAACATTTTCAGCACCCAATTCACCGTGGAAACACAAGACTCTGCCAGTGGGAAGAGATACAAGCAAACATGGACAGACAATATGGGAAAGATGGGCAAAGCCAAGATCACGGCCAGCAAGAGTAGTGACTTCACCCGAGTCACCTTCACACCAGACTACAAGCGCTTCAAGATGAGCGGTATCGATGATGATTTTGAGGCGCTTGTCAAGCGTCGAGTCTATGATATGGCTGGTACATTGAAAGGTGTAAAAGTGTCGTTGAACGGTACAGCCATTAAATTGAGCTTCACAAGCTACATCAAAATGTATGCAAAAGCCATCAACAAAGAGCGCGGGCTTGAAGAAGGTGCTTCGGCTGAGGCAACCGTCCTTGTCGACGAAGTCAAGAACCACGAGAATTGGGAGATTGGCTTTGCCGTGTCAGATGGCTCGTTTCAGCAAGTGTCATTCGTTAACTCAATTGCAACAACCTTTGGTGGAACTCATGTCAACTACATTTCCGATCAGATCTGCGAGAAACTGATGGCTGTGGTCAAGAAGAAGAATCCGAAAGGAGCAGCTCTCAAATCCAATCAGATCCGGAACCATATTTTCCTATTTGTAAACTGCTTGATTGTCAATCCTGCGTTCACCTCGCAAACAAAAGAGCAGCTTACTACCAAGGCAAAGCAGTTTGGAAGCAAATGCATTCTCTCCGACCAATTCCTGAAGAAAATTGGCGAGACCGATGCAGTGCAAAATATCCTCAACTTCGCACAAGCCAAAGCAGATTCTGTTCTTGCTAAGAGTGATGGCAACAGACGTTCTCGTATGAGTAATCCAAAACTCGTCGATGCTAACTTGGCCGGAACAAAACGTGGCCATGAATGTACACTGATTCTGACTGAGGGTGACTCTGCAAAGGGTCTCGCTGTGGCTGGTCGCGCCATCTTGGATCCTGATCGTATCGGTGTTTTCCCACTTAGAGGTAAAATGCTGAATGTTCGTGATGCAGGCATTGAACAGATCAGTAAGAACGCTGAGATCCAGAACATCAAGCAGTTCCTTGGCTTGAAACATAAACAAGTCTACAACGACACAAGCACGTTGAGATACGGCCACCTCATGATCATGGCAGATCAAGATCACGATGGTAGTCACATCAAGGGTCTTCTGATCAACTTTCTGCAAGTTCAGTTTCCTAGTCTTCTCAAGCTACCAGATTTCTTCAGAGAGTTTATCACGCCAATTGTGAAGGTATGGAAAGGACCAAACCCTCGCAAGCCCATCAACCTTCGTTCATTCTTTACCATGCCACAATATGAGGAGTGGAAGGAGCAACATGCTCATGAGAAAGGATGGAAACACAAGTATTACAAGGGTTTGGGAACTTCAGAGCCTGGCGATGCACAGGTTTATTTCAGTAACCTTGACGACCATCTTCGTGAGTTCGAAACCATGAAGACAGAAGAAGAGGAACTGTTCGAACTAGCTTTCTCGAAAAAGAAAGCAGATGCACGAAAGGTCTGGTTAGGCAACTTTCTGCCAGGAACCTACCTAGACCATTCTACCAAGACAATTACCTACGATAATTTTGTGAATAAGGAGCTGATTCTGTTTTCCATGGCTGACAACCTACGATCCATTCCTTCCGTCATTGACGGTTTCAAGCCCGGTCAACGCAAGGTTCTGCACGCCTGCTTCAAGCGTAATCTTGTCAAGGACATGAAAGTTGTCGAACTGGCAGGTTATGTATCAGAGCATACTGCATATCATCATGGTGAAGCGTCTATGCACATGACAATCATCGGTCTCGCGCAGAATTACGTCGGTTCCAACAACATCAATTGCTTAGAGCCTAGCGGCAATTTTGGTTCTCGTCTATCTGGTGGAACTGATGCTGCTAGTCCTCGTTACATCTTCACAAGACTTTCGCCTTTCGCACGCAAGGTGTTTTCGCAACTCGACGAGCCACTGTACGAACACAATGTCGATGATGGCCGTAAGGTAGAGCCAACCATGTTTGCCCCAATCATTCCTATGGTATTGGTCAATGGTGCCGACGGTATTGGAACAGGTTGGAGTACTACTATTCCCAACTATCATCCGATTGATATAGTCAACAATCTCAAGCGTCGTATGGGCCGTCTTGATGGTGGTGAAGAAGCTCCGTTTACAACCATGATGCCGTGGTTCAAAGGCTGGAAGGGCACTGTGGAAGAAGTGTCACCTGGAAAATACAGCATGAATGGTATTGTTAAGGAGACTGGTGACAAGGAAGTTGAGATCACCGAATTACCTATTCGAGTATGGACAGATGATTTCAAAGCTCGACTTGAAGATATCATCAAAGCCGAGAAAATCCCTTCATTTATCAAGGATTACAAAGAATACAACGACCATCAAAATGTACACTTCATCATTCAAATGGACGAGAAGCATATGAAAGCAGCCTTGGCAGATGGATTGGCTGAGCGATTCAAGCTCAACAAGACCATTAACACGACGAATCTGGTTGCATTCGATACCCGCGGACAGATGCGTAAGTATGAAAAGGTGGAGGACATTCTCGAAGAATATTATGTATATCGTTTAGACATGTATTCCAAACGAAAGGTAAGCTAGCGACAACCTATTCCAGGCTGATGCTGACCAAAGACACAGGCATACTGGCTCAATAAGCTGGATGTAGAGTTCCGCAAGCTAAACAATCAAGCCCGTTTCGTAATGGAAATCATTGATGGCAAGCTTATTGTCTCTAAGAAGAAGAAACCAGTATTGGTAGCCGAGCTTCGCAAGCGTAATTATGAGGCGTTCTCCAAGGTTAAAGATGCTGAGAAAGCTGGGGAATCTGAAGACGTTGTTGAGAATGAGGACGAAATCGAAGCTGACGATGATGTTGGTGCACGCGACTTTGATTATCTGCTTGGAGTATGTGCTTCTATACCATTAAATCTAGTATGCTTGTGCTAACTCTTTCATGTAGATGCCCATCTGGTCACTCACACAAGAACGGGTGGAGAAACTCAAGGATCAGATGGCTGCAAAGAAGGACGAGCATGATGCCATGGAGCGCCTCAGTGAAAAAGACCTGTGGTGCGAAGATTTGGATGCGTTCGTCGCTGAATGGGACCTTCAACTCAAGGAGCAAGCCGACTATGAAAAGTCGATTCGAAACACTAATCGCCGCGTTTCCCGCAAGATCGGTGCCGGGAAGAGTGCAAAATCACGCGCAAGGGCTGATGATGACTACAACCCCAAACCAGCCAAGGCCAATCCAGCCAAGGGTGTCGTCAAGGTTGAGAATAAGCCTTCACAACGGTTCTTGGACATGTTCGCCAATGCTAAACCTAAGCCAAAGTCGAAACCTGGATTTGGCGGAGATGCTGCGAACGATGATGATGATGATGATGATATGCTTTCAGGTATGTCCGACGACGATTTTGAAGCTCTGAAAACCTCGAAATCATCAAAAGAGCCATCGAAGGAATCATCTATTGTTACTAGTAATGGTGCTGCAAACGGTAGAAGCAAGCGGGCTGTTGCAGCTGCGCCAAAAAAGTGGGTTATTGATGACGATGAAGAATCTGAGAGTGATGATGGTAAACTTCTTGGTGACATTGGCGACATGGTCAAAGGAATTGGAGCAAGCGGTGCAGATGACACACTAGCGGCCACAGGTCGCGTCTCTCTACATCAGGGACGTCCGGCAAGCAGTCACGGAGCGAGCAATGATCTTCCCAAGATCAAGTCAAAACCAAGCAAGGTCTTCACTGTCAGTGACGACGATGAGACCAACTACGAACTGCTTGCGGCTTCGTCTCCTCGCAAAGCACCTCAACGGGATGAATTGGACAGCTTCTTATCGGACGATGATGCTCCTCTGCCTGTCAAGAAGGCTCCAGCAAAGCCTGTGGCAAAAGCTCCAATTGTTAAGCCTGTTGTCAAGCGAGCTCCTAAAGCAAAATCTGTGGAAAAGCCTGCTGCTGCATCAAAGCCTCTTGTCTTGTCTCCTGCAGCGAAAGCTTATGCAGCAAAGCAAAGCAAGCTCACCTTGCCGTCAAAGAATGCATTCAGTGATGATGAGGATTTCGATATGAAAGATATGCCTGCTCCGAGAGGCAATTCTCGACCTAAGAAATCAGCGCTCAGTGATGATGAGGACGAAGAAATGGACGATGCACCACCAGTTAAAACAAAGGCAGCTGCAAAACCCCTCGCCAAACCAAAGGCTGCGCCTGCTGTAAGGAAGACTGTACCAAAGAAGAAGTCTGCTCTAAGTGACGATGATGATGACCTTGAAATGAGCGATGCGCCGTCTCCACCGGCAAAACCTGTTGCGAATGGAAGAGGCAGACCAGCTCGAGCTGCCGTTGCGGCCAGCAAGAAACCCGTTTATGTTGACAGTGAAGATGAAGATGAGGAGACTGGTGATTTTGATGAGAGTGCGGTTGTTGAAGAGGACGAGAGCGAGGATTATGATGATTGAACAATGAGATTATATGCATGAGTGTATTGAACGGGAATTGGAGTTATGATGGTTTGTTTATGGCAGTGTCAGGGAAGGATATCCTTTTGCTCTTTTATGTTACTATGCTTGCCATTTGCTGCATTCACAAGTTGTATATAATATGAGACAGCACCACTTGGTGGTGGCATGGCTAGAAGAAAGAGCAGTGCACATAGGAATATCATCACATGCCATAGCATTCTGATATGAAGAAATTTGGACTTATCGCATACCCTCAAGTAGAAGACATCCGATGTGTTCGGTCTCACGATCGAAACATTCTGTGGATTGTCAGTCCAAGGTTCTATTACAGATTACTACGGACGCCGTAATTCCAAGCATCGTACTCGCTCGCATCCGCACCTTCCCATTTGGCGTCAAGCACTCAGCCAAGCATCAACGCGGGGGAAAGAATCGCAGTGGACTTTTTTTGGGCATTTTCAGCCCCAATTCCCTTTCCTTTTCCCCATCCACTCATTCTTACCTGACCTTCGTCAATCATCGCCGCCTGAAACGACCTTCGCCGTAATTGATCAACTCAGACGTGAGACGTGATATCAACTGGCAGCTTTTCCAGACACCGGAACACGATACAAAAGACTCGAGACGACGAAGACAAGACGATTCAAAAGAAGAAGAAATAAAACCCCAAGACATACATAGGGCTGTGATTCCATGCTGGGCTGACAAGTATTGGTAAATGGGATAGGATCAAGCATTCGAGAGTCCCCACTCCTCCTTCAGACCAATTACCAAGTACCGTCGTCTTCCGTCACTCGTCACTGGTTACCACCACTTAACAACATAACTCCTACGGTCTTCCTTCCTGCGAGCGTGCATACGTCAAGACACAAGAACGACTTTCTGCATCATTTCACAAACAACATCCTGCGCTTCTTCATTCGAGGTGAGTGCTTACTCAGAACGATGATCTTATAAATCGAAGGGGCAAGGAGGGGTTGTCGTTTCATTTCGCATGCGCCGAGGACGTGATATGGGCTTTTTGCTGACAGGTACCGTGATGCGCAGATTGAAACAACAGTTCTTGAACGATACACGACGAGTTGACGATAAATATTACGAAGAAGAGACACGGGCGACTCTTCACACAAGCCAAGGACTCTATCGAGCTAGATCTGAGGCTCTAGGTGAAGTACACCGAGATTGAGGGACTGTCGCAAAGATGGGTAAATCGTGAGTAGAGTTTCTTTGCTAATCTTTACTAATGCTGCTGCTGCCGCTACTCCTACTACTATCGCTACTACCGCTACTATCGCAAGACATGGCGCAATGAGAAGGAGCTTCATTGTAGTTGCCACAACCTAGAAGAGTCAAGGAAGATGGCATGACGTTCTATACGAGTGGTGGAGCGACAAGTGCTGGCAAGGAGAGGCGTTACAATTCCGGTCAATATCCTTTCTATACACATTCCTTCGAGTATTTTGAGCCGAGCACGACAGCAATTAAACGTAATCATCACTTGGAATGATGCGAAGCAGAGATGTTCAATCAGATCGCATATCTTGTTAGGTCTCATGGTCAGACGTTGCTTTCATGAAGCGCCAATGGCAGGCGTAGATATTGATAGGGAAAGGCTCCTTGGACTGCATATCCACGTTTCCCGTTACGAAAGTTGTGGAATTATTGTGTAGCCACGCTCGTGGTTGAAGAGGCAACTACCATGCAGTATCTATAACGGTTGGAAGGGTTAGATCCGCACAAAAAAGCTCAGTCTTGATGTAGATCAGCAGAATCCATCTCGACGGCGGCGACAGCAGCAGCAGTAGCACCCATCATCGTAGCTGTAATGACTGTTTGCGTCCCAATACTAACTTCCCACTAGTCAGTCAAAGCTCTCTACAGAGCAACTACAAGAACTGCAAAAATCTACACACTTCGACAAGAAGGAGTTGCAGCAATGGTATAAAGGTACATTTTCCGATCTCCGCACTCCATTGGCTGCCATACTCACCGTTTACATAGGATTCCTGAAAGACTGCCCCTCAGGCATGCTTACTAAAGAAGAATTCCAAAAGATCTACCGCCAGTTCTTTCCCTTTGGTGACCCATCGTCATTCGCAGATTATGTGTTTAATGTGTTCGACAGTGATAGATCAGGCGCAATCGATTTCAAGGAGTTTATTTGTGCTTTGAGTATCACGAGTCGCGGGAAGATGGAGGATAAGCTTGATTGGGCGTTTCAACTTTACGATATTGATAATGATGGCAAAATTAGTTATGATGAGATGTTGGCCATTGTGGAGGCTATTTATAAGATGGTATGCTATTTTCTTCAATTCGAGTTTCGCGCAGAGCTGGCTGTCGCGGTTACTTTGGAATACTCGTTAATATGTGCTATACAGGTGGGCTCAATGGTCAAGCTCCCAGATGACGAAGATACACCTGAGAAAAGAGTTAAGAAGATCTTCCGCATGATGGATAAGGATGAGAACGGAAGTCTAGACAAGGAGGAATTCAAGGAGGGCAGCAAGAGGGATGAAACGATTGTGTCAGCGCTTTCGTTGTATGATGGTTTGGTGTGAGCGGATGGCTTGCAGATTCAAGCTTTATTTCCTTCTAAGCATGGAAGCATGGCGGAACAAACGTTTAGTGGACGGACGGAATGGACTGGACAATGAAGATATCAACGACTAGGTTATTGTTTTATGAAGAAGCGAGGTTTGCAGATCAAGATGGAATGAGATGAGACATGTAATGGAATGACGACGTTGCGATTATGTGCTATGAAAGATAAGCATGGAATGGCCGAGGTCATATCATATAAAACAGGGAATTGAGCATATATATCCAATTCAAGGCGTGGAAAGCTGGCTTTCCATCTCTTTTTTTTCCCCCTGAGAATCACTCTGCAGCATAGTTCATTCTTCAGAACTTTTGGACTTTATTCACATAATCCGAGTAACCTTCCAGCAACGCCATCCCATTCTTCATCCCATCTCCTACTGCCCTCTCTAACAGCACCCTCTCTCAACCGCCTCAGCTGTTTCCCATCTCTCTCGCCAAACAACTCCCTCAACACATCAGTCAGCTCCTCACTCGTCACAAACCCCTTCCCATTCCCGTCCTCCTTCACAAGCTCACCCCAGCTTTCATATCCTGCGTAGCCCACGACAGGTAGTCCGGCCCCAAACATGTCGACCACTTTCATCGGGAGATCGACGCCGCTACTGCTCTTGTGCAGACACACGCCTAGATCTGCACATGCTAGAAGCGTGGCGTAGTCGGCGGCTGTCAGCCATGCTGTGGTGATTGTGATGTTTTGTAATTTTCCGGATTTGGTGAGTTGGGAGATTTGAGAGAGGTAGTGTTCCTTCTGAGGACCTTTGCCCGTGATCACCGCTAGGATTGGTGGGAGGGTTGTATTTGAGGTTGAAGTGGAAGAAGAGTAGCTGCATAGAGCGGAGAGGAGAAGGTTGAAATCTTCGTCTGGTGTCCAGGATGTGCTGCTGACTAGAAGCTTGGTGGTCCCGTCAAGGATCGAGCTTGCGAATGATTGCGTCTCGATCAGTTTTTCTAGGAAGTGACGACGTGTATCGGAGTCTGGGATGGGTTGGAAGATCGATGCTGGTCGATCGTGTAGTGTTAAGATCGGCGAGCGGATCTTATATGGTTTCTCCTGCAGCTGTTTCTTCATGGCGTCTGTCACTGTGAAACTCGCGGTCGGTGCCCAACTGCCCACTCTGCTCTCATACAATTTCGAGATCTTGACGAATGGATGATTTGCTCCTCTTGTCCCTGCCAGGATCGTCCAGCCGTAGTTGTGCCAGTCTATGATGAGGTGTGTGTTTCGGAGGAAGCAGACTATTGCTGCGATTAGCAGGGTAGGTATCGATGGCGGGTTCTGAACAAGAAGCCATCTTGCGGGTTGTGTGCGGTAGCTGAGTACGTAGAGAAGTGAGAGAATCTGCCAGATTACTTTTATGGGGCCTCCAACGAGGAAAGGAAGTGTATTCAAGCGAAGGAAGGAAGGTGGTGACGGGAGCGGGACGATGTTGATGAGTGGATTGTCGATAAGTCCTGGATGGAGAGTTGATTCTGCTTGCGTGTGAGCAATGATCGCACAAGGCAAGAAGTGATCATACCTTGATACCCAATCACATCCACTCTTCCGCCATGTTTTGCTATACTGATAGCATGATATTGCATACGAGGACTTCTGCCAATATCTCCGAGAACCAGCACTTGGACGGAGGTTTTGGCGCCTATTGCTGCAGATTCTTGTGCCGGCGAGGCCTTGACATATCTACTTGGTAGCATCAAGAGGATGATTGTGAAAGTGGTTGATATCAGAAGTGCAACCGGGAGGATAGATTCCAGCATGGTGATCTGGCTCGAACGAATGCGTATCGTGATATTTTAGAACATGGTGTTTCCGTTATTGTACTCGCGTGTAACTTCAAGAGATCCCTCCTGCAATCCGAAAATGATATGAATTTCGATCCTTGCACGCAATGTTCTATATATCGTGTGAGAGGAATAAGGCTCGAAATCCTTCGTTCAGCCTTTCGCATGCAAAAATGCCAGTTCAGACTTTCAGTGAGTTTAGCGGGGTCAGACCCTGGAAAATGCAGAATGACGCACCTCAAGTCAGCCTATCAGAGACGCTGGACGGCGCATACATTCAGGGGGAAACAATCGTTGCGGGTCCATTCGTGCATCAACAAACCAAGACTTCCACTTTGGGAAGGCACAACGAAAGGGAAGGAGGGAAGGAGCTTGTCGCCGCCAAACTACCACAACGTGACTCGGTTTTTGCAATTGCGATTGCGATATACACTTCCCACCTCAATCCATCCAAACCGTTGAGCTTGTTCCCTTCTTTTTGGTCAACCAAGCACGCCCAAATCTCTCCACATCCAAGAAGACCTGCTTCGAATGCTAGACTGATAACAACGTCCTTGATCCATGATATCAGCCGCATAAAAGTGCACAGACAATCGACGAAGCGACGCATCACATCCCGCCAGCAGTCAGAGAGACTTGGGACGGTGACGACAAGCCATCGACAGACGATACATTCCCTACCACAACGTATGCGGGCAGCATCGAAACCTATCTACGGAGCTTGAACGCTCTCTTTCTCGATCTCAACTCGTCCTCTGCAGCAATGGCTACCAGCTATGCTCTGCCTTCTTCGACAATGCACAACGCTCACAGCCATCAT
>Ga0068621_1000077_pt1 | contig 11907 bp, 9 predicted proteins | sample InSIn5SAF170_FD_77485 | JGI IMG/M metagenome (GOLD analysis project Ga0068621, IMG submission 77485) | Clean room microbial communities from NASA Spacecraft Assembly Facility at Jet Propulsion Laboratory, Pasadena, California, USA -... ... | reverse complement strand
TCCGATGAGAATGCAGTCAGAACGGCATCGACTTGACTCAAAGTGCCGTAGAACTCAGTGTAATCAAGCCTTTCGTCGAAAATAACATGTTTCTCGAGTCCATTAGGCACATCGGGATGTTGCCCAAATCCAACCAAGTGAAGGTTGATACTATCCTCAGACTCTTTTCTGGCTCTTGCTTGTTCGATAAAATCCTGAAGATGGGTAAACACAGTGGGATAATCGCGCCCTTTCGCATATTCTCCTTGAAGTGCAAACCCTCCTGCACGGTCTCCACTTCCTACACTATTGCTGTCCTCCGCTTTCGTTTTGACATAATACACTGGCGGAAATACACGCACGGGAGGATGGTGTAACTCGTCTTTGACAACGGGCCATTTTCTTGCTAGCTGATCGTTAAGAGCATATTCGGCAACGTGTTCGCTAAGGGCTACGAAATCGATTCGATCTGCACGAATATATGGCGAAAGCCGGTGCATCACTCTGGCGTAGGCTGACCTGCCATTCTGTAGCTGATTTGCGTGATGAAATACGCAGAAAAAGTGCGTATGGTGATTCTCAAGCAGATACTTCCAAGTAGCCTCCATATGAACTGTGTCCTTGATACATGTCGTCGACACAACTATGTCGGGCACTGGATATCGATCATCTTTTCCGATCTTCTTGAATTCCCCAGCATAAAGGTAGTCGTTCATCTCTGCAGGGTAACCTGAATCCTCAAGCACTTTTTCCATCCCAAATCGATATCCAACTTGATAAGTCGTTATTTCTGTCTGCGGTATTTGCATCCAAGCATCCACGAGCGGTAAAATGACTTCATCGTGTGCGAGTTGTGTATTGACGATTGCTACTCGTAACTTACGACGTCTCGAGAAGATGTACTCATCTGCCTTGTCGACTGCGGTCGTTGCAACGTAGGTGCCTACTTTGCTGTTGAAGATGAGATACTGAAGAAGGGAGAAAATAAAAACTGTGATAATGAGCGTAACAAGTTGCACTTGTCGCCTGGAACTTGGAGCGGCCATGATGAACAGGGCTTTGAAGGCATGAACTGGCAACGATTTCAATGAGGTCGCCAGTCTTAAAGTTCAAGTCAATAGCGTGGTTGACTTGGTTGCATCCTTTGATGGAGAAAAGGGGTGAGCGGATTATAGACCGATCCATTGGAGCAGATGGGATGAGATAGCTCGAGTCAAGAATCATACACTTACTCAAATTGATCAATCAATTATATGACCGTGCAATCTTCTCGCTCGGTTTGCCTATCACTTAGCGAACCCTTGCAGCACGAAACGCAGGATTCGTACGCCACTTACCTCCTGGCAGCATGATTGAAGTGAAGGTAAGCAAGGGAGACATCATGATGTTTCTTTTGATCGGGTCGGCTCCGCGTTAGCTTCTAAATCATGTGGAAACGGTCTCGGAAGCGATCTCCCTACATTCTTTTCCACAGTCTTTTGGATCTGGTGCGATAATGCGATGCAAGGTGTTGAGAGAATTTTGAAGACGTGAGAAAGCTAGCTTTTGGGGGGTTTTGATAGTATGTAACGAATGATGAGATATCTAAATGGTTCAAACCCGCTGTAGCGAAAGGAAAATAATTACAATGACATTATGTGACACAGATATCGACAAATGCTCAGAGAACATAACTTGTCTGGCTCTTTGTACAATACTTTGATGGTGTGGAGAAGAACCATTCAAATTCGCCCAGCGGGTTTACCACGTGACCCGGTCAAGACTTGCCAGCCTTTCTCTTTTGCAATCACTTCCCCCAAATGTTGCCTCACGCTATCCTCTACCCCTCGCGGCGAACCCTTCATATTGTTGGCTGGACTGTCTGTTGCTCCTACTCTTATATCACTATCCCCTGCATCTGTCGTCCAGGAGCCAAAAAGCGGTGGGATGACTGTCCAGCCTTTCAGATCTCCTTCCCTCATATAGTCTCGAATAGCGCAATCAAGACCATCGCCTAAGCCCTTGCCTTGCCAGCTGAGTAAGTAGAGTAATCTTTGTGCTCCTCTAAAGGTAACTGCAATGGCGACGAGTCCGATTGGACCATGACTTGGAATTATTGCCCTTGATTGTTGGGGTGTTTTGAGGGCCTTCAAGGACGGGGCGAAGCAATACCAAGTCTTCTTTTTCTGACAATGAGCATCGCGATAAACACCTGCCCGGAGCGTGGGATCATGATATGCTGTGAAAGATTTGTGATAAGGCGCTGGTGGCATAGTTATGTTCGAGATTCCGAGATGCATTACGTCCCAGTCTGTTCCGTAAGGATAATATCTCGAGTATTTCGGATCCTGCGATTCCCTCAATGGAGATGATTGAAGTGCTTGTGCAAACGAGTGCATCTGAGACTTGATGCTCATGCTCCTATTATCATTCAGTTCCTTGATCATTCATTTTTGGGAAATACATGGTCGAACGAACCAGTCTATATCGTCTTCTATTATGAGTGCAGTTTCGATCCTGTTATCGACAACATACTTCAGGGCGTCGAGATGACTTCGCCAGCTACCCCAGTGAGGGCTGTCAAGTTTTCCGACGGTCTCAACGTATGGTCTTGCTTTCGATGCTATGTCCTCTCCACGTACGGCGGATATTGTATGGGATATGGTGACATCGCTTGTTGAGGAAATCAACGAAATCGCATCTCGACGGTCAGTTCGTTCTGGAAGTGAAATCAGTATTGTTGCGCCGAATCCTAGAGTCGAGTTCAACGTCGAAGTTAGAGATATCTCCGTTGAGTGGTACCATCGGGATGAAAACCAAAGCAGAAGACATAGCACTATCAATGTAGCAACTCCAGTACGAAGCCATGAATACTTGGTACCGGATGCTGTCGTTCCCATCATGATGACTTGAACATTCACTTAAAGAAGTAAGTCCTTCAGTCATCCTTTCCTGAGGACGATTTCATTGACTTGCCAAGCGATTGATTGTCTTGAGGCAAGATCTGAGAAGTGATCAAATATTTTGTCCGAACAAGCCAAAGTCCACATCCCTTATTTCTTGCACTTATTTGATCCCTTGCATGTTTTAGCTGCCTCCAAGTCAGCCACTTGTCACCTTCCCCCTGCCCAAGAGTCTTTTAGTGCTCATCGTTTTTTTGCTTGTTTTTTCATGCTCTCATCGTATGAGACAAATCAGAGTGGCTGTTCACGAAAGTTCGGGCACGTTATCTTCTCTAGGATGTCTGAGAACCGTCTTTTCTTCACGGGTTGCTTGTCTTCCTCAATTGTTCCTTGAACACGCTATACAATGGTGAATGGGTTTGTACAATTTACGTTGGTTTAAAGTCGACAGTCAGCATAAAGCTGAGCACTTAAACCATGTTTCTTTCACGCAGAGCCAGCATATTTCTATTCCTCTTTGGTTCTGTTCTATACCTTGTGCCGTGGGTAAGTATTCCACAGCAAAATTGCCATGCCAGAAATATGCTGATTATTCATAGTCTAAACATTCATGGACATCACGGTTGCGCCACGTATATTCTAGTCAGGCTGCTTCGAATGATCTGAATCTCCATTTAATTATTCCTGCAACCGCAGCGAATCCCAATTTCTGTCGGACTGCTCTTACCGCTGCACTACTGGACTACCCAACTCCCATTCTGGTGAATTGGGAGGGCAAGGTCGACAGCGAAAATCGCTTTGCGACACACCTTGCCAAAATCGATAGCATTCTGGAATATCTCCACGGTCTGTCTTCGAGAAATGATAATGATTTGATTTTGATTGTGGATGGTTATGATGTGTGGTTTCAGTTACGTCCAGAAGTGCTCATACAGCGCTATTATGCCGCTATAGCCAAGGGCAATCAAAGACTGGCCGCTGACTTTGACCCGGACGTACTGGATCAGCATGGAATCCAGCAGTCTGTCCTGTTTGGAGCAGATAAGAAGTGCTGGCCGCAAGACGAGGATTCTCTCATTTGCAATGTGATTCCCGAGTCAAGCCTACCGAAGGATGCTTTTGGAAGCGAAACAGACTCCCCAGGAGATAACTCGCACGCACGACCACGTTGGGTCAACTCGGGAACAATCCTGGGCCCGGTAGCTGAAGTTCGGGCTATATTTGAAGCAGCTAGTCGCCGAGTTCAAAACAAATTTCATGGATATAGTGATCAGTATTACTTCGCAGAGATCTTTGGCGAGCAGGAGCTCCGACGCAATTCGCTTTCCAGAGTGCCAAAAGACCTCAAAAAGTACCTGCCCAAAGACAGACGCAAGCATGCATTTGAAGATATTGAGCATGATACGGAGGCAGAGCTACACATATCCATGGATTACGAAGCGTATCTGTTTCATACCAATGCATTCGCTGTAGACGATACCGAATGGACTGTCTTCAACACGACCACAACTCCCACCTCTGATGTTGTGACAGATGAAACAAGTTCACGACTTCCAGACGATATAAATCAATCACGGCCGCCTGTCTTCAAGGGCATCATTGCGGAAGAACTGTTTGCAGAAGACAAAGCTTTCGCCAAATTGCCATTCGATACCACATGGGCCGATGTACCGTTACTATTTAATAAGATCACTGGCAACATTCCTGTGATCCTGCACATGAACGGCGACAAAAGTCTACTCAATGAGTGGTGGGGCCAGCTCTGGTGGGCTGGAGGTGGATGGGGTAAACATCTGTTACAAAGCAGTAGCAGAGCCCCTCGTGGGCCATTAGCATCCTTCGTTGATAATGAAACGGGGAAGGTTACAAGATGGTGGAAAGGATCATACAACAGTCTCCGGCGTGAAAATGGTGGCTACTGGACTTCGAAGGGTCATTGGGTATTTTACGATGATGTTTGCGCCAAACATGGCGACGTGCTATACCAGGGAAAGCCAACTGCATTTCACAAAGGCAAAGGTGGTTGGCTGGGTCCTCCATCTCAGATACACAGGAAGGAATCTGGCCCAAAGTAGGGTTGTGTGCTGTACAGGTGACAGTTTACTTCCTTGGTTTATTGAATGATGAGTATAATCATGACATTGATGTATTATTTGCAATACACCAGATCATCAGATGAGTAGTTTGTGCCAATGAAAAGCAGGCTATGATGTTATACCTTTCAAAAGTCTTGTCTTGTGAAGCTGGCACTGTGGGTTTTCTAACCGAACGATACTGTGGTATACACTCTCTCAAGTCCTTCGATCGCAAGATGTGACCACGACCGGAAAACCCCTTGCCATCCTTTTGATAGCAGATGTAGAGTTTTCTAAATTAGGAGCATCTTTGCTAGGAAGTCTCAGCATTTGCAGAATATTGTATTTCCTTCATGAACATGCTTTGGGGCGTCCTTATGGCGTCAAAATGGATTCCTGTCAACTCCATTCGGACCCATCAGGTGCTAACTTGACTTCCTACACTATGTCTAGCTTTGCTCTGTTGCTTCAACACGGCATCCATTTCCCACTTCCATGAAGATTGGCATTCTCCAGGCACAAACTTTGCGGCATCCATGTTCAATAGCATCTTTGTCTCGGGACAATAAAAATAGACATGATCTCTTAGCTCTTTGGTACCCCATATGTTAGTATGAAACTGATTGCCACTGTTTCCAATATGATAGCCCATGGGTTCATATCTGGTTCTGGGATCAGGTTCCCTATAATTCTTCTGTAGCTCCATCTCTTCCAAGAGCCCACCAGGCACCTGCGATTCGCCACTCCACTTGAGTGCTTCATGTCGAGGTGCTATCTTTTTCCCATTCTTCTGAAGCCGTTTGGTAAACCACACGTCCTCAAAGTCATCCCCATCACGTCTTGCCTCCACTCTCAATATTTCCAGGATTGCTTCCCTTCGTCGAAGGGAAAGCCCGCCATTTCCACCGACCGTCTTCCGGCTTCTCCATGGTGCACCAATCCAGTCCCATTTCAGAAAGTGGTTAATATTGCGGCGTGACTTTGAGCAAATAATACTGTCGGTTTGAAAGACAAAAACGTACTCTGCTGGAGAAAGGACTTCTTCCCATAGCCAGAGCGTTGTCATAAATCGCGATATCAGCTCTTGGCTCGCAATACTGGTGCCATGCGGAATCAGCCTGAGCTTAATCTTTTTGCTTTTGATGTGTGATTTAATGCTGGTGGAAGCCGATAGTTTTGCAATTGAGACCTCAGAGCCAATGAACTGGATGCTCCAGTCTGGTGGGAGAACCACAATGAAATGCAAGACCAGAGGTGCCAATAATGAAAGGGGTCTGTCTTCAATCAGGAGAGCAATTTTGCGTGAATCGGAAGGTAACATTTGAGGTGGCTGCGCCTCATTCCTCTGCTTTGACGCTATCCCAGCTATTTTTGGAGTGGTAGACGAGTATAAATCCTGTACATGATGCGTTACTACCTCATGTTGAATAGTCCGTATAATACCCAACAAGAACACTGTCATTCTGAGGTAATGTTAGCGGTGCTCTTCATCTGATTTCTGATGGACATATCTTACGCAACACAAGTGAAGATCCTCGAAGCAAAAAACATAATGTAACTATTCGCCATGATGAACTCGAAGATCGATGGGGGACGCATGCAAGCTGAGCATATCATAAAATCCACATCCAGACTCGAGATTATTCTTGCATGATTGTCGTTAACATTATTGTGGAGCTATACATGCAAATATTAAGGTTGGAGTGAACATTCATAGTTCAAGGGAGTTGCGACTCGGGCGGCTCATCCCAATCAATCAAAGGTAAAAGTCCTAATCATCTTCATTCTCACATGCTTACTAGCGAGAGGCTACTTTATGACTCTCAATACAACCCTGAAACTTCTTTTTTGTTTAGAGAGAGCTGGTTTAAGGGATGATGATTTCTGTCACGCTAGTGGGAAAATGCTGTAATATGTCATATCGATGCAGGGGGTACGCCTCACGTTTGAAGGCGCCACCGGCGTTAGCTGTGCTTTTGCTCTTTCTACTCTCTTTAGGGTTTTGATTCGTCATCCACTTTCGATGGGGTTGATCATTCAAGCAAGCTTCAACCACAAATACCGTTCTGGTCTACCAATGGAACATGGGATTCTGCTACTTTCGCATGTTCGGAAACGGGAAAGAAGGTGCTTTGTACGATTCATAATCCTCAAATTCGGTTGATATTCGGTCAATGCAGGACAGTAGCCTGCGTACTTTCTATTATAAATGAGACACGTTTGAGCATGACTTGTTGTGAGAGAACATAGCAACTGGTTTACTCTTAGTTTCTCATATTCATTTCTCTATCGATCAGGTAGTGTTCACTCACCTGCTGCATTCGTCGGTCAGTTCATACAGCATCTTTGCGAGAAATCCGAGCAGACGTACCAAGTAAATAATGCTGAGTCTAGTATGACACACTATGCCACTTGCGCTTTTGGCAGATTTCAATATATAGGGGTCAGTTCCATAATTGGTAACAGTGCTCGCTTGTCAACCGAGGGTACGTGCCTGCTAGATATGATGGTACCCAAGTCCTTGGTCATGAGAAGAGGATCCATATCTGTTGTCTTGATTCTGTGCAAGTGTCATAGACAATCGTCAGAGCCAGGGGTTTCTCTGATTGCGACTTGGTTTTTCTTGCACTGCTCATTTGTACCGTCTGGAATTCCCGAAGCTCGGAGAAAAAATTTCCTCTCACACCTGATTTGACTCAGTACCGATGTACATGCTGCGGTACTCCGTGGGAGTGGGTTATGAGAAGCATATATGGTTTATGTTAGCTTATTTTTTTGAACGAATGTCAATGAGTCTGCGTTGTAGCATTACAGGCTCGTTTCGAATAGATGATCTGATCAACACCTTCTCAGAAAGGTCTCCATATAGAGACGTGATACCTCTGCCAGACTGGAAAATTTATAAATGGTGCTGGCGATCTTATGAGAGATCAACAGTTACAGCAGTCTCTTTAGCTCCCTTGAGGTCTCATGATAGATGATAGAGTTAAGCATTTCTGTTGTACATTTCTAGCATCTACATGATTTCCGGGGGGCAGGAATCTGGAGAAGGGGTTGGGTTGGGAGATCACAGAATGAGCAGCCTGGTGAGAGTTCGACCGACCACATAAACATATATACAATTGCAACCGGATGTGGCAACGGTGAGCGAGTAATAAGACTCCATCATGACATCCCTCTTGCGCATAAGCGATAGACATACAAGTAGGTTTCCGTGGGTCCTCGACCAAGGGAATTTTGGGTTATATGCTGACATGATGCAGTTCGGCGCCACTTTCACACAATAGGTCGATCTAATCTCATTCGCCATCAAATTCTGCACAACATGGATTCAGCTGGGTTTGCTGTCGTTTCCAGTCACGTAGATTCGTGACACTCAGGGATGTAGAGTAAAGTGTTGAACTCTCTCCTGTATCTTGCCTGTTTGAGTATGCTTACTACAGAACAGCCATTTTTACCAACTTTGCGACTATAAAACTTTTAGCATCATCGTATGTAACTGAAAGTCGACTTCTGCGCAGGATAGTTTTTGTACCTTCGAAGCCTTTCCAGAAATTTTCACATGGTAGTCAGGTTGTACAGGACGTGACAAGAATCATGGAGTAGTACTCTTAGAACGTCTAAAAATTATTATTATCTCACACAACACCTTCTTCTAAGAAACTAAATGTTTTGCTCTCGCTATCGAGCAAAGTCTGTGCACCGAACGGTACAGTGATCATTGGACTGGTATGACCAATGTCCACGCCCACAAGGACGGGCCATTTGTAGTCGCAACCATCCAGAAGCTCCTCCAGCACCGCCTCAAGTTCTCCGTTGCGCTTCTCATCATACATGTAAGTCCTTCCAAACACCAAACCTATGATATCATCAAACAGTCCTGTATTGATCAAATCCACGAGATCAGCTCTTACTCGATAAAGTGGCATGGGACCATCTTCGCCTTGTGAGATTTCTAGAAAGAGAATTGCTCCCTTGTGCATAGATGGACGCAAGAATGGCGAGCCATACAAAGCAACGACTTTGCGTAGGCAACCTCCAAAGATGGGACCCTTCGCAACACCAGATCGTATAAATTTCGGTTGAGGCGTAGGAACGAGTTGTCGAATCTCCTCAGTATCCTGTGCCTTACCGTCTTCTAGAAACGGCAATTCAACATGGACAAAGTGAGTGGAATACGGAATTTGTTTGCCAACGATTCCTTCACCTGTGACTACCTGGAAAAAGTGATTGACGGTAAACGGATCAGGTTCAGGAAATTCTGCAAACTCGGTGAAAACACAAGGCCCATAAAAGCTTCGCAAGCCTGCTTTGACATAGAGGGCGTATATCAAATGTGTATTGTCAGAATATCCAACAAATATCTTTGGATGTTTCCGAATCAGGTCATAGTCTAGATGTCGTAGAATCTCGTTTATTGTAGTTCCTCCACTGATGGTAAGATACTCAGTCAGTAAAGTTCAAGCAGATGATAAATCCAATCCCATGTTTTCCAAGAATGCAAAAGACGAGTGAAAACTTACAGAGCCGAAACGATGCACGTCACTGAGTCGTCGGTAAATGCAGTATGAACCTCGTTGGCGACATGACGTGCCTTGGCTAGGAATTTTGGTTCTTCTGAAGTCGTTGGAACTGGCGAATAAATCACTTTAGTAGGGAATCCTCGAGACTCGAAGAACTTGACGCTTCGAGAAAGAGGTGCTGGAAGTTGATCATTTAGTCGCGCCGAGGGGGAAATAAACGCTATCGTGCCGCCTGGCTTCAGTGATTGTGGAACAATTACTGGGGATGGAGACGCCATGGCTTGGTAGCAAAAAGACGACAAATCTGGTTGTTTAGGGGTTGACCAAGACAATGATGGTAATTAAGCTTGAACGCCACGTAAAGAATTAAAGCTTATTTCGATTGCGAAGAAAGAATGCGGAGAGTTGGATGAGATTTCACATTTGTAACTACAGCACGTCCCTGATCTGACTCTTTCAGTCTTTTCGCTGAGCAATCAACATCATTCGGAAGGCGTTGGGTCAGCCCCCACTTATGTCCTGGTTGAACGTTGAAATGAGCATTCGGGATCACCGAATGTTGCAATGAGGCCTTGAGAAGCTATAGGCCAGAGGGAGATAGAGGTGGCCGCAATCGCAGCCTACCTGTCGCTCCACAACTTACATTTTTATCCCTCACGACAATCCGACAAACTTCTTGATTCGTTCACGATGAGTCGACTTCATTGTCACAGTCATGGTATATTCTTTGTCTGGGAATCCACTATCACGCACACAACCTGCGATCACCGCACCTTGAAGGAATACTCTCACAGGCGCTTCCTCTCCTCTGCAGTTGACATACATACGTGCTCCTCGTAATATCCATGCGGAAAACATTCCGATGCCTTAAGTCAGGTCATGGGATCGTCAAAAGTGATTCTTTCGGAACTTGGCTTCTGTTATGTGTTTTGTTGCTCTCTTTTGAAACGTCGCTTGCGTTCTTCATCAATCATGTTTCGGGGCTGTTCATCTACAGGCTGCTTTGCAGAATTCGTGCCAACTCCTACAACAAGTAAAGATCGTGATAACAATCTTTCATCTCTACTGGTATAGGTTCTACAGACACTGAGCAGTCCAAGGCATCAGTCAACAATAAAAAGAGAAGTTATCTCTTGCTTGAATTGGGTTATGTGTTCACCCGTCGAATAGACTGGTCGCTTGGATGATGGATGCCATGAAAACAGAAACAAGTCATTTGTAACCGCTATTCTTGCCCCCTTAGACTCTAACAACAATCTTGCCAGCATATTTCTGGCTATTCAGAGCCTCGAATGCTTGTGGCGCATCTTCCCATTCGAAGACACGTGCAATCACGGGATGAATATCATGTTCTTCCACCAACCTTACTGTTCGTTCTATCATTGCCACACTCGCCGCAAGAAGCCCCTTCACTGCCACTCCGTTAGTACGTAGTTCGAGGTGAGTTACTCGGGTTTTCAAGCTTACATGTTTTGATACCTATCATTAGTGGAAGCACAACCTGGACTGGTTTTGGAGTGCCCATATGACCGACCACGCAAACAGTGCCTCCTTGTCTGACAGCTCTCAAGGAATGCTCAATCGTCTCAGCACCAACTACGTCAGCCACGAGATCAACCCCTTTGCCATCGGTAAGCTTGAGAATCTCACTGGCCCAGTCAGGAGTGATCCTATAATTAATCAGATCCGTGGCGCCTATTGCTTGGACCTGTTCGAGCTTTTCATCTGAGGAAGAGGTTGCAATGACCCTGGCACCCATTGCTGTTGCAAACTAGACCAAGGTCAATACCAGTAAATCCATAATCAGATGCAAGTCAATGGCACGTACTTGAATGACGAAACAGCTCACGCCACCTGTACCTTGGGTCATAACAGTAGATCCTCTGTTGATTGGTACACTCGAGAGAATGTTTATAGCTGCTGACCCTGCACATCCCAAAGTGGCGGCTTCCTCATAACTCAGATTCTGTGGAGCATCCGACAAATAATTATCTGGAAGGGTTATGAATTGGGCCAGTGTGCCATTAATGTTGGATGAACCCAAGATATTGTCAACACGAAGCGCTGCCACATCACCATCCATCCAATCCTTACTCATGTTGACAATAACCCTAGATCCTCTCTTATCTTGCCACTTACTACCAGAGCCAACGTCGTGAACCTCGCCAGCAGCATCCAGGCATGGTATAACACCGTCAGATGTTGGAAATGGGTATGTACCTGATATCACAGCTATATCGCGAGGGTTTAACGCAACGGCTCGCACACGGACAACGACAAACCCAGGACTTGGCTTCGGTATGGGCAAGCTGACCAGGGAAAGATTCCTCAAAAGACTTGGAAACTCCTTGGACTTTGTGTCGTCAATCAAATGAACTTGATAGGCTTGCATGGAGTTGTTGGTGCCGGATGCCATGGTGATTAAGGCTTGTGAGTTGGTTTTGCTTG
>Ga0068621_1000076_pt1 | contig 11918 bp, 11 predicted proteins | sample InSIn5SAF170_FD_77485 | JGI IMG/M metagenome (GOLD analysis project Ga0068621, IMG submission 77485) | Clean room microbial communities from NASA Spacecraft Assembly Facility at Jet Propulsion Laboratory, Pasadena, California, USA -... ... | reverse complement strand
GTATTGCCGTACCGTTTGGGCTATCGCCTCAGTTTGGACCACACTCAAATATTCCTTCCACTGCCCCTAGAAACTCGGCTGCACTGCCAACGTCAGCTCCTGGACCCCGGCCTCATCAGCCTGGGCCGATGCTTGGTTACTTCAAGGAGGATCCTCGTCCCCTTCAAAATGCCATTCGCCCACTCATTGCCCCTCCAGAAGAGCCACGGGTACGGTCTGGACCTGAAAGAATCAAGACCGAATTCCGAGTACCGCCAGAGCACGAACGAGATTTGATTGCTCAGCAACGTGAGAGAGAACAAAGAGAGCTTGAATTGGTGCGTCGTGCAGAAGCCGAGGCGCGCAGTGCACAGATGGCAGTCCGCGATCAGGAAAGAGGCTTCCACCGTTCACATCACGGAGCGCATCCTTCTCAATCGAGCATTCATGGCATGAGTCCAACGTCGGAGACCTTAAGGCAAGAACCGCGGCAGCCCTTGAGCATGTACAGCTCAAATATGCCTGCATCAGGCACATCGACTGGGCGAAATGCCATTGTTGACCTTGCAGCAGCACAATCGCACGCAGTCTCTCAGCCACTGGACCGGCGACCGCAATCGCCTGCCCGGCATTCTATGCACTCTACTTTTGGACATCAGTCACGGACGCAACCCGCGGTACCAAGTCCGACTGCTTCGGCTGCTGCAAAAGAGGCGCCTCGGCGGTCCAATCTCATGTCACTGCTCAATTCCGAGCCAGAGCAGGAAGCACCAAAACGTCGCGAACCGGAATCTGTTGCGACGTCAATGCACGGGCATCGCGTCATAGCCCAGAGCGAAACTCCTTCCTCCGTTGCTTCTGCTCCTGTTCTAGACCGTCCATTTTCGCGGACTACGTATCCACCAGCTGGCCAACCGCACTCAGCCATGTCAACGCCGACCCATGAATCCTTACCAAGTGGCCGAGACTCTCTACCATCCATGGGTCATCGTGATAGCTGGTCAGGACGACAGACCGTTAGCGCGCAAGCTGCCAACTCACCACATCTTCACGCACAACACAACCCGCCTGGGCAAGATCGCATAACAGATCGTGTATCGTTATTCACTCGGAGCGACTACCGCCAGTCAGCCTTTGGGTCATTAAATGGGCCCGCACGCGCTAATCCCTCGCCACCACCTGTCGCAGGCGGCTACGGGCAGCACTCTCGAACTTCTTCGTACAATCACGCGCATCCCGCACCTCCGTCGACAGTCCCATTGGCGCAAACGAGTCAGCCTCCAACGCATCACAATGGTCCCTTTGGGCAACGGGAGCCGCTTGCTGCTGGCTTATCTCCGCATTTAGCACCCCAGCATCAACCACCTGTAACTAGACCTGAATTCGCTCATCACCATGCACGTCCCTCGGACACGCGTGAAGGTGCCTTCGACCGTTTCCGTGAGCGAGATCGAGAACGTAATGAAGCCTTTGAGTTTGCTGCCGTCCGCGAACGAATCAATGAAAGAGAGAGAGAACGCGAGCAGCTTGCTCGGGAGCGAGAATATCAAGAGCAGATGGCTCACCAGCAACGCTTTGGACACCATACGCCACCAGTCAATCAACCGCGATATGCACCGCCACAGGCGGTCCCTGAACGCAGCACGGCAACACCTATCTCACATGGTGGGTATCCCTCTCAGCGAGATGTACAACACCAACAAGCATATACACAGAGGCAATATGAGTTTGAGCAAGAGCAGCAGCGAAGGGACTATGAGAGGGAGCGCTCGAGACAAAGTCGCATTCATGAGGCAGCAGCAGCAGCCGAGGAGAGACAGCGACAAATACAATTGGATGCCATGCGACGGCAGGAGCCGATGTACAGAAGAGAAGAACGGTATCCTCCTGGCATGCCACCACGTTAGAGTATCAGGTGCTTATTGTTTTGCCATGAGGCGGTAATTTCTTTTCCGCCTTTCGTTTGTATATCAACGTCTTTTGGAGTAGGGTGATGATGAGGTGGGGCATGCTATGATGTTTCTTTGTTGGGCGATCAGGAGCGGAATACCCTTCTGATGTCTGGTTGGTGTTGTTCACGCGATGCATGGGATGCACCCCGAGAGGCACTTTTGAAAACTGTAACATAGTATGAGTACATGCAGCTCAAACATTTGAAGAATCCGCTACTCTCTCATGATCTTGCCTCGATATCAACCTAATGTCAACCACCACCAAGTTGGACAAACCAGCAAGATGGACAACCGCCTAAATCAAGCGACTTTGGGGGATCAGTAAAAGATCAAGGCCCTAAATTAATGGCTTGTCCACCTTAGTGGTGCGTCCGCCTTGGTGGTGAACTACGTTAGCTATTCTTATGCTCCTCATGGATCAGGATCACGTGATGGAAGGTCGCAGAAGGCATGGATGCCCTATTTGTCAGGCACGATAGCAGTTGTCGTCTGGTTCTACTTCTTTACAGCAACACTTCACGGGACCTTTCTGCATCGCAAGCAATACTCCAGATCCAGATCCTGATCGCACCCACTTGAGAGTAATCTGAAGAAAACTATTCCTTGAGACAGATATGGCAAATTATCTAGCTTCCATCTTTGGAACAGAGCAGGACAAGGTAGGTCAGCCTTCCATCATTTCGCGCTGAACTCAGACTGACGATATACTTCCAGGTCAATTGCTCGTTCTATTACAAAATCGGCGCATGTCGACACGGTGACCGATGCTCGAGAAAACATGTCAAGCCGTCGTACTCGCAGACCATTCTACTCCCGAACCTCTACCAGAATCCAGCCTATCAAGCGAACAACAAGATGAATGCTCAACAGCTGCAGAACCACTTTGATGCTTTCTACGAGGACTTTTGGTGCGAGATGTGCAAGTTTGGCGAGATTGAAGAGGTTGTTGTGTGCGATAACAACAATGATCGTGAGTAATCAGCCTTCCTTGCGCATCGTAAACATGTTGCTAATTCAAGCAGATCTCATTGGCAATGTCTACGCCCGCTTCAAATACGAAGACGATGCTCAAAAAGCTTGCGACGCCCTTAATTCGCGCTGGTATGCTGGTCGCCCCATTTATTGCGAGCTTTCACCAGTGACCGACTTCCGCGAGGCTTGCTGTCGTCTTAATAGCGGCGAGGGCTGCGTACGCGGTGGCTTCTGCAACTTCATACATCGCAAGCAGCCAAGCCCAGAGCTCGATCGCGAGCTGGACATGAGCACAAGGAAATGGTTGAAGCTGCGAGGACGCGACGAGCGCAGCGTGACCAGAAGTCCGAGCCCTGAGCCGACTAAGAAGAGATCTTAGTCCAGAACTCGCAGCTACACGTTGGCCAACTCGCCTGTCAACCCGAGAGCCAACGATGAATGCTTAGAGATCTCTTCCGAACACCAGACCGTTTCATGTGACCAGAGCATACTCGACAGATAGGTCTGGTGAAGAATGCTTGAAGACGGGAATTACTCCATTCTCAGACAGGATCACAGATCACGCTATCTGCTGTACAAAGCATCAAAGTCGAGCAAGCGTACTCTGTGACTGCATTTCTAGTATATGGTGGTGGTGCAAACCGGATCATTGGCCAGCCCGCCGAGCAAAGACTGGTCTCAAACGATTCTGGCTTTCTGGCAGATCAGTATCGATCTACGGGCAGCGATATCGATCGTGGCAAGAAGCAAATTTAGCCAGATACGGTCGAGGAGCTGCGTGATAGCGGCATTATAGCTTAAAATATGGTGGATTGAGTCAACTTTCGTAGACTGTGGACGTTGTTGACCGATTACGTTGATAAGCAGAAAAGCAATCTGTGCTGCGTTTGGTTTCCACATTGCAGACTCTTCAAAGATTGGATTTGGCAACGTCAGTAGTGAGTACTTCATATTCGTCCTAATCATCTGTATCTAGCTAAGAAGAGCTTGTAGTTACGACCGTTTGAAAGTGTAATATATTGATGCTCCCCCATCCCCGTTTTTGTTACGATGCGTCTGATCTCTTGATCATCCATAATACATTGTTCACCTGCCTCTCGAAGCTAGCCTTTGACCCAAATGACGCGAATATCCACCTCACTTCACCCGATCACTCGTCGAATCAATCGCTTGACCTGTCAAGACTCCTCCTTCTTGCCGCCAAGGATACCTGATGCCTTCAGCCACATAACAAGCAGGGTAATGCCAGCCGTGAACACGAGAAGACATAGCCAAAAGACCCAGCAGATGAGTGCACGACGTGACTGCTTCGCTTTTTGGCGGTCGAGCCAGGATTCTCTGACAGTCATGTTAGATGGATGGCAGGCTTTTGGGGCGAGCGAACGCACGACTGCTTCAGTAAAGGTCGAACACCACGAGCTGATTTCGGCGAGCTTGTCTGCGCCTCTTCGTCAAGGTGGACTGCCTAGTTTCATCCACTGTGAGTGATTGCGTTTCCTAACCTCGACGGATGTCCTGACTAACCATGGAGAACCGACGCCAAAACGCCGGATCACGAACTGTGCCCATAGTGTTGTGAAGGTACTGTGAGCTATGTTTGTGCGTGGAATTGAGCGAGGTATGGACGTTGCTTGCGATTTTGCTGATGTGCTAGAAGAATGTGGGCATGGTAGATGAGTGAGGATCAAATTGTTGTTGTGGTAACTGGAGGAAGTCAAGACCGGTCAATCCGTACCATCAGTGACTTCATCGTCGCTGCCACGGTAGTCTGCAGCAGTTGGAAGGCAGCCCGCGGTGACACCAGATTATGGAACGGAGCGGCTGCATGAGGAATGAACGCTTTCTGAGGAGTTTCTCCATGGGTGGTACCAAAGGAATTCAATAAACATTGAACGTAATCTTTTGCCTTCCTTCATACGATGGATTTCCTCCTCGCAGCATCTACTACTCTTCGTACACGTGAGCAGTCAACGTTCATGCAGCAGCGAGGAATGCTGAAGACAATCATTGAAGATCAGGGTCTGAAGAGAGCGACCCGACTCAGCAACGCCATAAGCTCTGCTGTTTATCACTGCTCAACTCGCTGTATTCCATGGAGTCGTGGGCTCTGCTGATTAAGAGCATTCGAGCCTAGATGCAGGAAAGACGCGCTTCGGAAGCCTTGACGCGTCTGGTCGCGCTCAGGGGTCCACTTGCGAAGCAGAGATGTGCGGGTTGATTGGCCCGGACCCTCACTCCCACATCTCAAGGCTCCCAAAGCATCACATCTGCGAAGAAACCACCCCCCAATTTGCGACAAACACTGCGACACGCTTTACGCAACAATCCAATCGCCATCGCATTGCTCATCTCACAATGGCTTCCGTCCGCGCCATCTTCCGCCCGGCTTCGGCCTCCGCTCGTACCTTCTCCACCTCAGCCCGTTACAACTATGCTAAGCTGGCTGTGATCGGACGTCTCGCTGGTGCCCCAGAGGCTCACGCATCCAGCACCGGCAGGACTTATATCAAGTACGCGCTTGCGACAAGCCATGGATCGCGCGACAACGAGAGGACGAGCTGGTGGAACGTAACGAGCTTTCCTACTAGTGACGCGCAGAAGGACTACTTGCTAAACCTGCCAAAGGGGTATGTCCTTGCTCATGGCTCATTATGATCTACTTGAATTGCTAATGAAGTGACTGCTAGTGCTTTGGTTCACCTCGAGGCCGATGCAGAGATGCAGAAGTATGAGGTTGAGCAGGATGCGGACAGCGACAAAGTCTCTCGACGATCATTGAACCTTGTCCAGCGTAAGTTGGCATCGCTAATCGCAACCCGCAACAATCGCTGATACAAGTACAGGCAATCTGGAGGTTCTCGGTCGACCAAAATCTGCACAGGCTGCCCCGGAGGCTGATGAGCCGCAAGCTGCGGCAGCATAACTGGACTTCGACGTGGTCTCAGGTGTATATTATAGGGTGTCTTAAATTGAGCAGCGAGCAGGCCGGCGTTTTTCGTTTGTCCTTCGATTCGAGGAAGTGTATTACAACTCCGCTCCCAGACTATCAAAGTCTCGATGAATAACGAATCGTTTCTGCGTGGGATAAAGTGCTCACAAGGATCTAACATGATCGCCATGATGATACACTCGTCCGCTATACATCGACAAGCTTCTGGTCTCTCATCATGGGTTGCCATAAGTGCCATAAGTGCAGCACTTTGTAGTTCGCTCTGGCATTTCAGCCGGGAAGCCCAAAACTCTTCACAGGTCTTGCACCGTTGCCATGCTAAAAGTTCGCGACTTACACGTTCAGACGTATCAGTTACACAAGACACATAGCAGAGTCGGTTTGAAAAAAAGGCTGAAAGCGGATCTTGAGTAAGCACAAAACCGCGCTTGATGAGCTTACACCCGTCACTTGGGTTTGCACGACACGATGACATCAGATTCAATCTATTATCACGTTGATCACTAGTCAATTCGATGGCTGTTCCAAGATCAGTTATCAGCACTGCACGAGCACGGATGGCATGCGAGAAGTGCGGGGAATCGAATGTGTCATCCGTCCAGCATTCCATAACAAGATGTTCCAAGCTGAGTTCAATGGCCAGATCCGATGCTCAACAAGGAGACCACTTTGCGATAGATGCCTAAGGGTTAGACACGACTGCGTATATGCGAAGGAAACAGTCATAGCACCGAAGGTCACAAAGCGGTTCAGCAATTCTCAACTAATTAGACGACTGTCGAGACAGAATCTTGTTCATCCACGGGACCAATACAATTATCACTGAAACGTCCACATATTCGGTGATATGGCTGTCAATCTAAGGAGCGGATAGCAACAGTCACTGCCTCGACCTGCGATTTGGAAGTCGGGAATGCCGACGGACTATATCACTGCACCGGCTGACGTTCACTATTATATGGCTATGTTACTAAGGCCGAACTTGACGCCGGCCTCGAATTGGTCGTATCAAACGGTGAATGAGCACTTACCGTTACGCATGGAGGGCATAGCCATCACAGACCAGGACCATTCTATACTGCCAAGTGGTGACGCGTGGTCTCTCAAATGCTCTGAGTAGCTTCCAGATGCCTGACATGGTCGCTTTGTCAACACATCCATGGGATGAAAATCAGCTCTGTGTTCAATGGTGACCTGGGATGCGCTCCAGAAACGTGGCAGTTCTTTGATGCTCCGAGCTTTCAAAGCTCATACGAAAAACACGCGAGATCGAGATGGTCGATTGCTGGTTCACTTGTTGAATTCCTATTGTTGGGTTATAGCATATGCTGAAGAGATAGAATTTCTAGGTAGTCCTCTTCATGGAACATTATCATACATCATTACGATTAGATCAAGACAGGAAGATATCCTCGATTTCAGCTATACTCATGGCAATTCATAACGCCCTTCCGTTGCATTAGTAGATGCAACATCCGTGCCCTTGGTAGATCCAGCCTTAGTTGAACCGACCGTCGAGTTCTTCCCACTAGGTATCTCCTTCCCATCGAGCTCGCTCCTAAGCAACCAAGGCTGTGCAGGCGTACCAGCCGCTTCAGCAACCGGTATACTGTCCATTTCTGGGACAGGTGGCGTGGTGGGCCGCACATATTCCCCCAGTCCGCCAGGCTTCATGGGCGATGTGGACAAACCTGAATCACGTATCTTCTTCTCCTCTGTGATACGAGATTGCTTACGCCTGCGACGGAAAAGCAGGAAGCCCAGACCAGCGAGGAGCAAAAGAGCTACGATGGCACCGATTACAATGCCAACGATGGCTCCCGTCCCAATACCTGAGCTAGACGAAGTTGAAGGATCTGCCGTGTTGCCAGAAGATGAACCGGCATTGCCACTCGTTGCCGCTGCACCTGCAGACGATGTGCCTCCACGACTGGATGTGGCTCCAGTCTCTCTAGGCGACGTAGCGGAGGTTCCAGCACTACCGCCTGAGTCTGAAGCACTGCTACCTTGCCCCCCACCTCCTGAATTGCTGGTACCAGTTGCAGCAGCAGCAGTCAAAGTGCCGGTAGGGCTGTAACCTGGAAAGTAGGACACCGTCTCTCCTTCTGACGCTGGCAACGATACATGATTAGCAATGACGGTGGCATCTCGGAATGCAATCGTCGCGGATGCTGTGTTTGTGCACGAACACGTTGCACCTGGTTGCAGGGTGGATGGATTTCCCGGCTGCGAACAGATTGCCCAGGCTTCAGAGTTATCGCAAAGCGTCAATGCAACCCAAGGTTGATCTACTATACGTGAGTGGACATTTGCGCTCAACGTGCACCTGTAACTCACCAACTTCCTTCCGTGGGCAGCTTGGATCGTTGTATTCTGGATCTGTACAACCAGCGAAGTACGTGAGGAAGCTACCATAGCCCGAGCCGTGGATACCGAAGCAAGCCAGGTCGGCCAGGCAATTATCTCCTGCTCCACAGCATGTTTGAAAGCCGTACGCAGTATTCCCACACGGTATGAAGCTGTCGTCTAATCGTTCACCAGCAGCCGTGTAGCACGTGCCATTGCTAATAGCGATGTCGCCCATGTTTCCTGAAGATTATGATACTCAATGCGAGCGCTGGTGGGTTAACAATGCATAGTAGTAAATGGGTTTGAAGCAAATTACAGAATCTCTACGAGGGTGGCGCAAAAATTCCAATACTCTACGTACTAAAGTCGTTCGCTTGGTACGGAGGGCGAATACTACATGGTTTATCCAATGACGTCGATACCTGCTATCGACCCTTGTCGTTGGTGTTGAGACGAGGGCCTCAAGCAGGAATTTTTTGTTGATCTTCTGTACCTCTCGGCTTCGGAACGTCAGGTAGCGAGTCCTAGTGTCTTTCTAGTGCTGTTCTATCGATACCTGTTGGCAAACGCTCCAATACGAGAGGTGGTCGTCTCTTGGCAGAAGCGAACATCTCTGATCTAAAGCTGGCAATCGAACCAGACGTGCAGAACCTATGACTGAGAGTCCCGTGATAGGATGATGCTCAATGCACAAGAGGATCTGGATTTCAGAGGGATCAGGAACGCTCAATGTTAGAAAGTTTGGACCGGAGCGGACCGTCGCATAGCAGTTGGTCCAAGGTCCTTTCAATGGGTATCATGTCCATCACATGTCTAATTCAGGGTAAAGATTATAATGATTTGTGGCTCGACTCGGTGTGAACGCCCGTATAGGCTGCAATAGGTATCAAGCACCTTAGTCTCAGTGCTCAGTGATACTATTCATGTCACCTTCAGTTGTGTTAAGATCCGAGCCACGACTGCGCGTTGAGAGGACCGAGATCGGATAAGGCGCTTGCTAACTCCGGTTGTCGACAGCGTGAGGATGCACACTTTCGCGCCATAAGTGCGCTGATGAGAAGAGTGAATGTTGAAGTCGAATTGTGACGATGCAATGTATGTGAAGGTGACGAATTAGCAGTGGGGACATTATATTGGAGGCAGCAGCTTTGACGCCGTGGTTGTCCTAGGCCATCCCCTGCCAGTAAACAGTCTTGGCGCCGTTTACAGAGTCGGTTGGAGAACCAACACATTCATGCGATATATACCTTGAACAAACAGCTTTTTGAATCTTTTGTAGATCCTTCCGCTTCTTCTGTGTAAACGGCCCTCTTGCTCATACTCTAGCCTGCAATTTCTTCCAATGTCCTCCTCCCCGCCTACGCCCTACCGCAATGGCACACTTGTTTGAATCACAATGGATCGCTGTGCAAGAGAAGACATTCAAGAAGTGGTACGCTTTGTCCGCTGCCTGGATCTATAAGCGATACAAGAGACATGTGACTGATTGTCATACAGGCTGAATAGCAAGGTCAAGCAACGGGATGTGGAGGTCAAAGACCTTGTACAAGACCTCTCCGATGGAGTATGTGCTCTCAAGCGGAAAGCGAATGGCAAAGACTGACTGAGAATAGGTTATCTTGATACACTTACTGGAAGTCCTCAGCGGCGAATCGCTCGGAAGATATGCATCGAAACCAAAATTGCGAGTCCAGAAATTTGAAAATGCGAACAAGTGTCTGGACTTTATCAAGAGACGAGGCATTCAGATGATCAACATTGGCGCAGAGGATGTGGTCAATGGCAATCGGAAGATCGTCCTTGGTCTGATATGGACTCTGATTCTGCGCTTTACAATCAGCGACATCAACGAGGAGGGACTAAGTGCTAAAGAGGGTCTACTTCTATGGTGCCAGAGGAAGACGGCATGTTACGAAGAGGTCGATGTGAGAGACTTTTCCACAAGCTGGAACGACGGACTGGCTTTCTGCGCCCTTCTAGACATCCATCGGCCAGATTTGATCGATTATGACAGCCTAGACAAGAGCGACCACCGAGGAAACATGGCATTAGCATTCGACATTGCCAGCAAGGAGATAGGCATTCCAGATCTACTTGATGTTGAGGATGTTTGCGATGTTGCGAAGCCTGATGAAAGATCCCTCATGACATATATTGCGTATTGGTTTCATGCCTTTTCGCAAATGGAGAAGGTGGAGAACGCAGGACGAAGAGTAGAGAAGTTTGTCACAAACATGCAAGGAGCATGGGAGATGCAGAACTCATTCGAACGGCGGATGCGCGAACTACTGCGGCAAATAGCACAACAACGACAAGCTTGGCACGACGCACAATTTGACGGCAGTTATGTAAATGCTAAACAGTATGCGGCTGGGCTGTCAGACTTCAAGCGCAAGCAAAAGCGGACATGGGTGGCTGAGAAGACGGATCTTGTAAACCTGCTAGGCAACATCAAAACGAAGCTGAGCACCTATCGATTAAGGCCTTACACTCCACCGCCTGAGCTTAGCCTGGAAGCCCTGGATCAAGCATGGATGGGCCTTATGAAGGCCGAAAGAGACAGGAGTCAATTGATCAACGAGACAATTCGTGATATCAAAGACAAGCTGCGGCGAGACTTCGCAGACAAAGCGAACAGCCTTGCTTTAACATTAAGCACAATCTCAACTTCCATATCAGGTCTTGAGGGCGATGTCGAGGACCAGCTCGAGCATTCGAAGAGTCTAAGCCAACATTTGCCACCATTAGACGAATATTTGAAGGTTATCAAGGCGATCGATGAGCGTTGCGAAGAGGCGAACATCGAAGAGAATGACTATACCACATACACATACGACGAGCTGGAATACGAACTGGGCCTCGTGCGGTCGAGCGTGTCCAAGAAATTGGCGTTCCTGGAGAATCAACTCGTGGCACGAAATATGACCAACCTTACACCTATCCAGCTCGAAGAGTTCGAATCGGTGTTCAGGCATTTCGACCGTGATCTCAGCAATTCCTTACAGGAGATTGAGTTTTCAGCAGCGCTTGCCAGTCTTGGCTTGGTATATGACGAACAGGAGATGCATGACAAGTTCAAAGAGATCAGTTCCGGTCGACCTTATGTCACTTTTGAGCAATTCATCAGGTTCATGGTTGATGTTACAGAGGACCAGAATACGGCCGAGCAGGTGTTCGAGAGCTTCAAGGCGGTTGCTGATGGGAAGGTAAGTGTTTTGGTCAGGCGCAATAGCCTTATGTATACACTGACATGGACGTTCTAGCTTTACGTGACTGAGCTCGACCTCAGACACTCTCTCATCCCCGATGAGCTTGTGGAGGAGCTTGTGAAGACAATGCCACCGCACAGCGGCTCTGGCACACAAGAAGATCGTAATCTGCCGAAGTACGATTATGTGACATTCATGGAGCGATTCATGGGAGGAAGCAAGGCCGAGAATCAGCAATCAACCTTCGCAGCGACCAAACAGAGGTCTTCGTCACCGACAAAGCCTACGAATGGAGACCCGCCGCACGACGGAGATAGGCAGTATGTGAGCATATTTTGAGGTCGCTTGGTGTGGGGCACATATGCGTCTGGTCCATTCTCGAACGAGTGTACATGACTTTAAGGATAGCATATTGGCGAGGCGTATGGCCTTTTTGGTCGCTCTTACATATGAGCATGCTGGGGTTGGTTTATAAATGAGAAGTGCACAGCGGGCGTTAGGATACTT
>Ga0068621_1000074_pt1 | contig 12008 bp, 14 predicted proteins | sample InSIn5SAF170_FD_77485 | JGI IMG/M metagenome (GOLD analysis project Ga0068621, IMG submission 77485) | Clean room microbial communities from NASA Spacecraft Assembly Facility at Jet Propulsion Laboratory, Pasadena, California, USA -... ... | reverse complement strand
TCTCCAGCGACAAGGTTCTGACGATCGCCCTAGTACAGCTACTAGACCGCCCTCTTATATTTCGGAAGATGGAGTAAGTTATGTTGTAGAGGCTGTGCCTCGGTCAATAGCACCGACAAATGACGTGCCACTACCAGTACATCCTTCCGAGAGGGGTCGACTGCCATCGAGGATAAGATAAGATTGTACGATTATATAATTTTGATCATTATTGGAAGCTCAATTTTCGAATAAGAGTTGGTGAAGCCTAGGCGTCTGGAGTTAATATGTCACGCATTTCTGGCATGCAAGCTAAGAGTATCGGAGTATTGTGGTACGGGGACAAAACAGCGAGTCTTCATGTACTATATATAGCGATGTGATGAATGAAAGAAGTGATTACACAACCATCAGTAACGAAAAATCAACAATTATTACGGAGAAAGAATTCTTTTATATCAAATCCGGCACGATTACATTTGCGAGAGCAACTGCATGACCATACGCTCAGACTTTACACGAGAATGGTAGCTGGGAATGCTTTCCTCCCCCTGATGTCAAGTTCGTCCTAAGTCATGTAAGCTTAGTCAAGATTGTACATATTAGAATTCGTGCAGCAACCAATCCTCCAGCTAGTGAGCCGTATCCATGGTTGTGGAATCATAATTCATAGCCACGTTTCCAAAGCCAGACAACAAATATCTGTTTTCAACTGTTTCTCTCGCCAATTTCCTGCAAAATTGTGTACTCGATCAAAAATAATTTGTATGATTGCTTTTTGTGTAGTGCTTTGTTTCAATCCTCAAACCTGCCCGAGCGGAAGATGGCCTAGATCCAGTGAAAGATGCTCTTGCCAAGGCCAAAAGGCCCAATCATGGTTTAGCTCAAGTTCCACTGCTGAAAGGCTCGAAAGGCTTTTTTTTCGCAGAGGTCGACACCAACTACATCAAATAATTGTCCCGAAGTACAAGACATCTCACGACTTTGTTCTTGGAGGAAGAAGGTTGCGTTGAAGGAAGCAGGAAGAAGGACTACTGGAAGACAAAAGCTCGAGGCAAAGGAAGGACGCAGTTTCATGTAAGTACCAAAAATCGAAAGTGAGAGTTCTAGCGGGCTCTCTTTGCATTTCTCGAATCTGGTGGCACATCTGGACTTCACCTTTCTGCTAGACGACATCGAACCATTATCGAATTCGGTCCGAACAACAGTGATCATTGCTGTGCTTGCACACCTTTAAGATAATACATATTTGAAGTGGTACAAGAATCATGCATGCTGCAGGTTTGACGAATGCTTGTCATGCATTGAAGAATGCGACCTCTACTTGCAAAGTCCTCTGATGAGCACAATCGCGATTCGAAAGTGAATATGCAATCCGGTCATGTCGAACAGTGGTTACAGAACAGCGCAAGGTCGGATGGGCCACCGCATCGATGCAAGAGGATCATCAAAGAATGGGAGACGGAGAATGGCGCATTTGTCATGTGTTGTGCTGACGATGGAACTCAACAGACCCATCAACTAATCGCGATGTCTTCTCTCTCACGTCGTGCATGCTACAAATGTGGTAATGTTGGCCACTACGCCGAGGTCTGCTCATCTGCTGAGCGTCTCTGCTACAACTGTGAGTCTTCTTAAAACCTGTATAGAGAATATCTTACTGATATACAAGCTATAGGCAAACAGCCTGGTATGTGCTAAGCACCTCGGTGACCATTTCTGTGGCCGTAAATCCTAATATTTCACAGGACACGAGTCTAATGGCTGTCCATTGCCAAGAACTACCGAGGCAAAGCAGTGCTATCACTGCCAGGGCTTAGGTCACGTTCAAGCTGATTGTCCAACTCTCCGTCTGAGCGGAGCTGGAACCAGTGGACGTTGCTACAACTGCGGACAACCAGGTCATCTAGCTGTATGTCATACCAGTAAATGTACATTGACTTCGTCTAACTCATAATAGCGTTCCTGCCCAGCCCCAGCTGGCCCGGGACCAATTCCAGGCGGTCGAGGTGTTGGAGGTGGTCGAGGAGGATATGGTGGCGGTTTCGTTCCTCGTGGTGGATTTGCTGGGGGACCACGACCAGCAACCTGCTACAAGTGCGGAGGACCAAACCATTTTGCCCGCGATTGTCAGGCTCAAGCAATGAAATGCTATGCCTGCGGCAAGTTGGGTCACATTTCCAGAGACTGCACTGCACCAAATGGTGGACCTCTTAACACTGCTGGCAAGACCTGCTATCAGTGTGGGGAAGCAGGACAGTAAGCATCTCCCCGTTTTGTTCACGATCTGGTCTAACACAGTAACAGCATCTCTCGTGATTGCCCAACAAAGGCTACGAATGGTGATATTGCGGGAGGTGATGCCGAGCTTGGCGCTCCTGTCGCTGCTGTCGCTCCAGTATCCTAAACTCTCCCAAGATACCATTCTTCGATGGGCGCGTTGAACCATCATGAATGGTGTGGGATTTGCACGTCAACTCTTCCCAAATCCACGACAAAGAAGTTGGACATAATGCACTGAAATGATTCCTTATCGTACTTCCGCATATCTGTATTGGCGCTCATATAACGAATTCAATAATCTTCTCACGCCATTATTATCACTGGTCTGCTTTTTCTGCATGGCGCCTTGGTCTTCCATTTCTATTGAACGATACACCTGGAAAAGTTCTTGCGGCACGACTTTCATTTCTTATCTTTACGACAGCAACAACCCGCTAGATACCATTGACACCTGACGATTTGGCGTTCCCGATTTCTTGATATCTGCCGGAGATGAGGAAGACGTTCTTCTATCTGCCCCTATGGTTTGAAAAGTTGAAACTGGCATGGTATATGAGATATCGTTTGAGAGACCTGAGATGGAGAGTGTGAACTGGTTGAGTGAGAGAAACGGGAGGTGGACTGGAAGGATTGGAATGGTAGTAAGCAGCGAGTTGTGAGTGGAGGGTGGATATAGTAAGCAGAAGTTGGAATCAAGCGAATCGAAATGTAAATCAAAGCTGAGTTCGCCTTAAATTATTGATCCATGCAGTTTTGGATGTAGTTCTCCAGTCAATTACTCGCTTCGTACTGTGCGTGAACCGCAATTTATTCCTTCTTGTCTGCCTTCAAAATGGCTTCCTGTTCTGGAAGATCTACTTCGCGATTGGAGCGGACGTATATGATCAGTTTAGCCCCAAGAATCAGATCGTAACATCCTGTTGCAGGACAACATGGACATTATGTTAGCGATTTAGGGACATACGGGCAAGCACTTGGCATATGCTGTGTGCTTTGATACGTTCCTTCCTAAAACGATGTCGAGAAGGAATACGACGACTTCTCAATTGATCCTTGTTATTCCTCCACTTCCCTCTAACTCTCTTTACTTCCATCGATCAGCATTCTCCAACTTTCAAGACTCATTCTCATCGGGATACCATATAGTAACAAATTCTAACAACAATCTTCTCATAGATCATTCGTATACATCCCGCACATTCATCTACCTATTGAACAGATCTTTCCGAAGCCTGCTGATAATCTTCGAGATAGTCAATCAGCCATCAACGATTGTTGAGAAGAGTCGATCAAATTGGTTATCACATTCACTCTTCTTCTCGTTATACAGATTGCTAAATCATTCACATCATGAGAAATGGATCTGTCACAATGACCGCCTCGGTCTATGGCGATGATGAGATTAATGTATACTTTTCGTCAATGAGTGCTCTATGTTGCACAGCTGACAAGGGCGGCAGACTGGAATTGTTGACATTGACGAGATTCAAGCACATGGTATTCTTTACCATTTAAAGAATCTAAGCATATGCTAATGAAGCAAGGTATTGGAGCAAGTGATATTGCTAAACTCAAATCCAATAATATTCACACCGTCGCAGTCAGTCTCACAATATATGGTTTGGTTTCTACCATTATTGACCTGATAGTAGAGTCTGATCTCAACTCCCACCAGAAGACTCCTCAAAATCAAAGGATTTTCGGACACCAAAGTCGAGAAGATCAAAGAAGCTGGAAAGAAGCTATCCGTATAATGGTCTTTTATGTGTAGAAGCATTAGTCTAATCCGTCATAGCCTACTATCAGTGGATTCATGACTGCCTCAGAACTTGGTCAAATTCGAAAAAAGTGTTTCCGCCTTTCAACTGGGAGCAAGCAACTCGATGCATGCCTCAATGGGTTAGCTTTCAGCCCAGTATCCAGAACTTTCGCTGACGCCAGACAGAGGGTTTCAAACCATGAGTGTCAGTGAGGTGTATGGAGAATTTAGTACGGTTTTCAGTTCCTATGGGCTTTATTCGCGAATTGACCATTGTCAGGATGTGGCAAGACACAACTCGCCCATACATTGGCAGTTATTGCACAGCTACCAAGGGTTAGTGTGGTCGGTTTACCATTGGTCACAAATTTTAACCATCATATACAGGAGATGGGTGGTGCCGAGGGCAAAGTCGCATACATAGGTAGATTCTGCGACTATAGTCAATCAAAGGCTGATCCTCGCAGACACCGAAGGCACTTTTCGACCAGAAAGAATCCAGGAGATTGCAGAGCGCTTTGGAGGTGCGTGTCGTCAGCATTTCAGATCCCTAATTAGCTTACCCAGTTAGTCGACCCCGATCAAGCCTGCGAGAACATAGCCTATGCCAGAGCACAGAATACGGAGGTAGGATGCAGTCAGCTGCTTTGTGAGCCATCCGGTGCTAAGAAAACTAGATGCAACTCGAATTGTTGGAGGGACTTGCCGCGAACTTCGCCACTAACGAGTATCGACTTCTGATAATCGACAGTGTTATGGCTCTTTTCAGAACGGATTATGTTGGCCGTGGAGAACTCTCAGAGAGACAACAAGTTCTCGGTACCTTTCTTCGCCGCGCGACACAGATGGCGGAGGAGTTCAACCTGTGTGTTCTCATGGTACGTTTGATGATATACGCTACTGAATGGTGCTAGAATTTAGTAGACAAATCAAGTCATGTCCGATCCAGGTGCCAGTGCCTTATTCGCAGGAGTCGACGGTCGAAAACCCGCTGGAGGTCATATTCTAGCCCATGCTTCTACAACTCGACTCCTCCTTCGAAAAGGTCGAGGTGAGGAACGAGTCGCCAAGATTGTGGACTCGCCTGGTATGTGACACTTACCTACTATATAAAACAGTCCAAGCGCATGCTGACAACGCGAAAGATTGCCCTGAGCGTGAGGCAACCTATGTTATCACAACTGGTGGTATTAATGATCCTGAAAAAGCCTAATGGGTCCTGAAACCGAGCTTTTCAACACCCCCTTCAGATATCGCAGACTTTGGAGTATACTGGAATCCGTACAATCCTGTGATCTTCTTGAGGCTATGCCTCACTATGACTTTGATAGTATCGGTTGCATATGAGCTGTGGAATTTGCTGAGATATGATGGCTTGCCGCATTGATTAGGAGATTAGATTAGATCGCCAAGAATATTCTCCATCAAAAAAAGTTCACCTCAAGTATCCCTCACTCAGGTACCTCGTACCGCAAGCTGAACCATTCCCATTTTGTTTCCCGTCTCTTGACTCTGGTTTTTGCACCGTTGCGTCTCTTTGACGGCTCAATATGGCACCTTCTAAATCTTCTATAGCAGACTATACAATCCTGCCCATCCTCTTACCACCATCCGCGACTGTACTATCATTGCCCAAGCGTGCCACACATACACTCTACCTACGACCTCACGTACCCAGAATACCCACCGAGGCAGATACTAGATCATTGTTCATTGTAAATGTGCCCATTGACTCAACAAGCGCTCATTTTCGCGCCATTTTCACAACACTAGTCGGAGCTGGCAAATTCGAAGATATCACTTTTGAAGGAGAGCGAAAGGAACAACTTAGAACCGCACAACCTCAAGAGCCACAGAAAATACAATCTCACAATAAGAAACGGAAGCGAGGCGAAGACGACGAATTACTAGAAGCTCTCGATACACAGCTCCCTGAGATATGGGATCGCGAGATTCACCCTAGCGGAAGCTCTGCGGTTGCGGTTTTCGTAGATGAGAAGAGTGTAGAGCTCGTTCTTAAGGTAATTCGGAAGTTACACAAGTCAAACTCTACACCGCAATGGCCAACCTGGGGCGAAGGCATCCCACGGGCCAAAGTTCCAAATCTAGGGAGCGCACGCTACCTCTCCCATCACGCCCTGAGGTATCCAGATAGGCTCGCGCTCCAAGCGCATGTCGATTCCTTCATGGACACTTTCAACAGGCGAGAGGTGAGAGAGGCTGAAGAGGCGAAGAGGAGACGGAATGAGCCTGATGCGGATGGGTTCGTCACCGTCACGCGGGGTGGACGCACGGGACCTGCGCGAGCGGATGAGGCCGAGAGGAAGAGGCAGGAGTTGGAGGAGAAGGAGAAGAAAGGGAGGGAGGAGAGGGAACGCAGTGGGTTCTACAGATGGCAGGTCAGAGAGAGGAGGAAGGAAGAGCAGAAAGCTCGTAAGTTGTCCTCCCATCTTCATTCCTGTCCTAAGGGTGTCATGTATTCGTGGAAAAGGTGATTGCTGACGATTGGATTGTATAGTGGTTGCGAGTTTCGAGGAAGATAGAAGGAAGGTGGAGAGCATGCGCGAGAAGAGAGGCAAGTTTAGACCGGAGCAGTAAATCTTTCTAGAGGCGACAAGACGAAGATGGAAAACAAGTCTCACTCTCTGTCTCGCTCACACGAGTACCACGCTCTTGCTGGTCTCCTTACACATCCATTCGAGACCGGGCAGATCTTTGATGGTAGGTCCCACCTTAGTCAATTTCCAAGCAATCCACCGATATTTCATCACTATATGATGACACCGCGGGGCCATATAAGCTTGCCATGCATCAACAGGTCCAATCCCTGATGGTGCACGTGTGAGCGGTGCCTACAACAACCGCAATAACAAAATCTTCTCAACTTTTGTCTGAAACATGTCACTTCTTCTCTAGCTGCACCTCAAGATTCCGTCTGTCGAGCCAAGAGCAGAACACTAATTGTGCTTACAGCTTTGATATCAAAAGGGAAGAGAATTGCTTACATCCAGCGGTTGTGCTGGTGGCAAAGCACAGGCGACGCAATCATTCTGGTACCACGAGCATCGTGATAAAAGGAGTCCATATATTGTAGAACCGTTGCAGAGTCTGAGTTGCATCATGAATGCTCGTTTGATGGAGCGCTCATATCCTAGAGTGTATGAGGGTTTGCATGCTGCATGCGTCAAAGTTGTAAGTCTGGACTGTTATGCACTCGTAGGAGGAAATAAGACCTTTAGAACAGTAGGAGTCTGCATACCTCGCAAATAAAATGTTGTTGAAGAGCTTTTATTAGTCGCATAAAGTCACAATACAAACTAAGGGATAACGCAGGTGCTAAGCACAATAACAAGCACAATCATCAAAATTTCTGTTCATGTGCTCAAACTCCCCGAAGACAATGAACCGAAATCATTAGCACATCCCACACTTTTTTTCGACATATCGCCACATTCTTCTTTCCATAAATCAACTCAACCACCTCTCAAACCACTTCAAAGCCTGTCGTTCAGCCACATCAGCAAAACCCATCTGCACCTCATCGCCTTCCCAACTTCTAACAGCAAAGCCATGATTCGCACCCTTCAACAGAATACACTCAAACTCATGATCCTCTTTGCCATCTGCCTCCTCGCTTCTATTCTTTCCAATGAGCACTTGCTCCATAGTGGCAATATCAGTTTCCTTCATCCACTCATCCGTGTTACCAATACATACGCTCAACGGTAATGTCACATTCTCAATGTCCACAGGGACTTTGACGAGCGCAGGATGGGCTGTGAAAGCACAATCTACCAGCTTCACAGCCTCTCCCTCCTCACTCTTATCACGTCCCAGGATTTGTGAAGAATGTCTTTTCACACGATCCTCAGCTCTATTCTGAGCAAGTTGAATGGTGAAACCACCACCCCAGCAAAATCCTGCAATCCCGACCTTGAGAGTCGAGGTTGATTGGATGGTGGAAGGTGGTGGTGAAGTACGAAGAGATTGGAGGAAAGAGACGATGCGTGGACGACAGGTCGCTGGTCGGAGGTAAATCAATTGTGGGATGGCGAGGAAGCCTGCTTTCAAGTAGAGTGGCAGTCTGGCAGGTGACCAGCGCGGTTTACTGTTGATCTGAGCATCGAGGCTTAAGAAAGCAGCGGGGAGGGCGGCTCCTATCTCTGTCATCAATACACTCTTTGTCTTCACCATGTTTTGGAAGATGTGAAGATGATAGTGTTGTCTTGAGAGATTTGTTTAATAAGAGACCTCGACTTCTCACCATTCATAAAATCCGGCAAGTAAACCAGAAACCTTCCCTTCTTAGCATAAGTGTCACACAATAACCTATTGTTCACCATCTTCCAACCAAAAGCATCTGGAATCATGACAATCAATGCTCTAGGCTCGGCTCCATCTCCAGGAGTTGCAATATAGGTCGATAAGCCATGGATGACCTCCTCTTTCCCAGTCGGCGTCCCGCTATGGATTGAGCCAGAAAGACAAGCAGAGCATAGAGGAGCGGCAGCCATCTTGACACATGAGTCGGAGCTGTCCTGTATTGTGATGTGATATGAGAGTGTCTGCTTCAATCCTGATATCAAGTCACTTACTCGTATAAATAAGGACGAAGTGTTGGTTTGAAGGCTGAGAAGCTGAACATGTACCCTACGGCGCTAACGCAGTACGTCCCGCCTCGGCAGGCGCGTTCCTGAACCAAAGCATCGGGATGTCAATCTTGCAGGAGGATCAAGGATCTAATGTGCAGGAGTGGGGTATCTAGACAAAACCTTGGACTGTTGAGCTTTGCCGTGTGTGTATGCTAGCTTTCAAGCCTCTGCTCGTGAGTGTTGCCTTTTCTGATCGCACTTTCATTCGCACATATGCCTGACTTTCTGGGAGAATTCACGTCTCAAACGGCGTCCGCTAGACACAAAGGTGTAAAACGAAGATGAAGGCATATATTGATCATTCTGCTCTTCTAATTACAATCAAATCCAATATCCATTTCCTAAACTCAGAACGATCGACTGCCAGCAGTGCCTGCTGTACACAATTACACTCTTCCTTGACTCTTTCTTCCTTGCAAAGATCATCCAGTCCTTGCTCCTCTACAATGATACATTGCCTTGCTCTTGTTGCTCGCCTCTTCTAACAAAGGAAATGTACACACTAATTGAGTATAGGTGTGATAATTTGTGCTGTGAAGCAGTCTCGCTCAATCTCTGAACCATATATGTATAAGTTGCAGTCTATAATGGGTATAGAGAACAGAAATAGAAATTAATAACGTATCTACGGGATGAACTCCCGCAGATGGGGTATGAATGGTATCAACAAGCCAAGCTGAAAATTTTGGCAGGAAGAAAATGTTGCAAAAGCAAATCAAAATGCCCAGATGTACACGCTGTTGTTATATGCAGCCAAATGTGTTGAAATCCCAAGGTCAACAAACGAATGTATGAAATGAAAGTGGGCCAACCGTGACCCCAACCAAAAAAAAACCTCAACACCTTGCAATGTAAATGCTGCAAATGAACTTTTTCCTTCTCCATGTTTTGATGATGTACAGTATGTGTGAGCTGGCGGATTAGAATCGGTTGCCGACGGCAAATATGCTTGCCGCCGCAGATGCAGCCCATTCATTGCCTCCATACTCATCGTAGGGCGGCGTTGATGACTGCTTATTCTCCTGCGATGGCTTGGACGGTGTATGTTGATTAACGCCATAACCGAATAGAGCGGTATTGCCATTTGCTGAAGGTGAAGGTGTAGGGTATGGATTTGACAGTGCCAGATTGCTGTTAGAATGCCTTATTGTTTGACGATAATCACTCTGGACCGAGTTACGATCCATACGCTTCATAGCTTTATGTGTCGAGGCCAGAACCTCATCAAGCAGTTCTTCCTCCTCATCAGGAGCATCATACTGTCGAGCCCCGCCAGGAACATGCGATCGTCGAATACGATTAGGATTGGAAGCTCCACGAAGATTATCCACTGAACGGGATGCCTGCTGTTGCTGTCCTGGTACAGAATGATGTCTCTTCAATATGGTGCTTGGTGAAATGGCATGGCTTGGAGGCTGTGGTGGATGATTAGAGTGAGGTGAATCTAGGTTTTGCTGCACGTTTCTCAAAGCTTTGTCGAGTGCCTCGTATGTCTCGACCTTCTGAACTGGACTGGAAGTTTGGCTTCCATCAACAATCAACGATGATCTATTGCTGGCCCATGGTCCACAACCTGCCTGTGCCTCAATATCGATCGATTTTGGTGACATTGGCGTGTGTGATTGTCGGCCCGAAAATCTTCTTGCACGTTTCCGTAGATGAGAGAAGAAACTCTCTTTGTGTCCACTTGGCGGCGATGCAAGGCCTGATTGACCGTTGAGAGCCATTTCCGCTTGTTGTCGATGAATATCGGCATAGTGATTATTGCTGGAGGCAACAGACAATTGACGTCCAATCTTCTTTGCAACCTGACCATCTTGTCGTTGAGCATTGGCATAGGCATCTGTGTATGATGGGTTTCTGCTTCCTTGAGCCGTCACAGCATCAGACAATGGTGAGATCGGTCGGATGGTTGGGAGTATCGGCATTGGAGCAATGTTCGACGGACCATTGTTCCAAGTTGTCCTTTTGCCTGCTGCAACGGCAGCACGCGTCTTTTGGACGGCGATATCGGTGGCAGCATGTACAGGTGCCGGTCTTGGGGCCATATTCTCTTTATTGACAACAGGTGCAGGAGTACTATCAGAGCGACCAATCAATGACTTCCTGAACCATGATGGTTTGCTCGTGGTTGATGAAGATGTGGTATCCACAGCTTCCTTAGAAGCTTTGTAGCTCAGATCAGAATGTTTGCGGCCAAGCATCCTTGAAGCGGATGACTTCGGTCGAAGAGGATCAACCGCATCCGTGAAGAATTCGTGAGCCAGTGCTTGAGTTGATGTAGGCCGACCCTTAGGATCCCACATTAGACACCAGGTAACAAAATTACTGAGAGATGTGGGCCATTGTGGGGCCTGTAGGATGGTATCCATTGCATGAGGAGCCATTCGTGGGAAAGAAAATCCAAGTTTGCTTGCGAGGCGAGTACCCTCCCTCCAGTCGCCGCCTCCAACTCGACCGCCATGTTTGTTATACCAGTTCCCGGGACTGCCCATAATCTCACACACTCTCCACACCTGATCAACCTCGTTTCCTCCTGGGAACAATGGCTTCAAGGTGGCAATCTCTACGGCCATTGCACCGATGGCCCAGATATCGACTGGAGCAGAATATTCTCCAGCTCGTAGTAAGACTTCCGGAGCTCGATACCATCTCGTCGATACATAGGTAGTATATGGTAACTTCGAGGTTGTCTCTCTTGCAAGACCAAAATCTGCAATCTTGACAGTGTAGTGGGGTGGTGTAGAAGGTGGTGTCACGATTGATGAGTACCGTCGGAAGGAAGCTCCAGTTTCTTGTTGACCGGAAGTCGATACCAAGATGTTCTCAGGTTTGATATCTCGATGGAAGAAATTGTGAGCATGAATATGTTCCAAGCCCTGCATGATTTGGAACAAGATGCTCTTCACACTAGCCACATCCAAGCACTTGTGATCACGGGCTTTCATAAGTTGATAAAGGTTTCCATCCATATACTCCATGGCAATGTGTAGCTTCTTGGAGAATGGATCGAGAAAGATATCCAATGCTGGTACCAGATGTGGATGATGAGGTAAAGTTCGGAGAAAGACGACTTCTCGGAGTTCTAGACATGGTGTGAGAGATTCAAAGGTCTTCTTCATAGTTTTGATGGCGATCTGTCCAAGGGTTAGTCGTGAGCAGAGCTTCATTAAGTTCAAACATACCACAGCATTACGTCGAGCTACATTGGATCCAGCTGCACGTACTCGTGCTAGCACAACGCTACCGAAGCTACCATCACCGATCTCCTTCAACACCTCGAAACGATCCTCCAATGCTGTCGCATTGGACAGAGAGTTGGTCATGTTGAAAAG
>Ga0068621_1000070_pt1 | contig 12259 bp, 13 predicted proteins | sample InSIn5SAF170_FD_77485 | JGI IMG/M metagenome (GOLD analysis project Ga0068621, IMG submission 77485) | Clean room microbial communities from NASA Spacecraft Assembly Facility at Jet Propulsion Laboratory, Pasadena, California, USA -... ... | reverse complement strand
TGAAAGAGAAAGACGCGTACCACAGGCTGTGGGCTGGTGACAATGCCGCTGCACCTTATCTAGAGTGGCTCGCTCGGGGCGACGAGGGCAGCGTGACATCGGAGCCTTTTCTACTAATTGAGGATTGGACAATTCGGGCACGCTCGTGGGCGGGACAGAGCTTAGACGGAAATTTAATCCTTGTTAAAATAAGGGCCGACGTGTTGCAGGGACTTTGGGGTTTGGAGGCAAGTTTCTTGATCTCCCGTTAGCGGATGATTTGTTCTGCCGATGTTACCAACGCTCAACTCGACCAATCATACTTAGTTAGGGCCATCGGTTAGGCATCACACAAGCATGCTCGATGCCTCCGACACGATAGATGGAGTATCGCTTGGTCTGCAGGTGCAATATTGAAGTTCGCTGACCATGCTTGACGGACTATCGGTGCGATCTCGCAAGATCGGGTTCGTCGAATCAGTACCAGAGATTGATGTCCCAGGAGGGTCGTACAGCCTTCAGGCTGGTATTACGTGTCACAACTGTTTTGTGTAACGATAGACCCACGTGGAACGAAGTGGGATGTACCAATTACTCCAGAGAGCTGTTTTCGCCAGCGTGCATTTCCTGCCGCCGGCCTGATGCGCAGCACGCACAGGTCCTGGCTACTGACATTCTTCATAAACGGGTATCATGGTGATAAAATTCGGCAGATAACGAGTTAGACGCTCCGGCATCGCACACGCACATCACGAGTAACCCTCATACTGCAGACCATCTTAGAAGCGAGCGGCACCCACGAAAACGTTGTTCGGATGACATGAGCTTGTCTGAAGATCATCGTTGGCTCGAATTTGCTTCTATAAGCGAGATCATTAGTATGCGATATACACATGCTCTGTATGCAGAAGTATCCTCATCGGCAGCCAATATGCTAAATACTCGTCGCGAGCCTGTGCAATCGGATCACATGGCCCTTATTCGTCTTGGTATTTGAGCTTGCAATTTCCAAGCAATTCCCAAGTGGAATATTTCCTGCAAGTACAAGCAGCAGACCACTTTCGGAATATCGATGTTCGGAATTTAGAGCTCGCTACCCATCACTCATCGGCTGCTCGCGTCTTGACAATATCAAACGACCGTAGATGTCCTGGGCGACGCGCCGCAAGACCATAAACGTGTTTTCTGTGTCCAATTATTCATTGTGCTCAAGCCGTTTGCATTCGAACCCGACCTCCTCTTCAAGGTGACGCATGATGTAAGCGCAAGGTGCATGTGCATTGTGAGTCTCGAGCAATCGTAGATACCTTCCAACAGACCGTTGGGCACCTTCATCTGAAAGACGTTCACGTCCATTGAGATCCACGCCACTGAATCTAGCACAGGAAGTGCACGATCGAAGGAAGCCTTTTCGGCCTGACGTCGCTAGCGAGAAAGCAATTCCAGATCTCCAGATCCAGAAGAGATGACCACAGAGAATCAGGCGGAGAAACAGCTTTAGTCGAAAATGCCAATGGACGGGTACCGAGCTGCTCTGCGGTGAAGCCTCGAACATCGCACTTTCACTAAGACGATAGTATTTGTGGACCTGAGAAAGTACCGCCCAAAGCAAAGTTGACACGATAAAGATGATTGCTGTAGTGACGCCGAATACCCATAGACGCGGACCGCTTCCATTGAGTTCATCGAGATTCATGCCGAACGTAGATGTTCCGATACTCAGCGGCACGAAGACAAAAGCGAGGACACTCACTAAACAGCACAAAGGTAGTCAGTCCTAGCATGCAACATCCACCGCAGAAAGGCTCGAAACATACCTAATTTGGTGCGTTTGCTCTCCTCCAGGGCAATCTTTGACTCTTTGATCGATGCCCTCGATTCCGCCAGGCTCAATATACCTACGCTCAGTTGCAGGTAATCGCGTGCCAGCTGTTCCAGGCTCCGCCCTTCACTCATCAATTGATTAAAATGGTTCAACAGCTCCAGATACTTCCTATTACGGCAGCTTCGCTTCCCGTTCCTACAACGGTCGAAGTTCTTGAAAACGTGCAGTGGTTTTGGCGCGACCCGGAGCAGAGACCGTAGCTCACGCCAAGATGTCTCGAGAGCTTCGTGATTGTTGGTCAGTGCGTTGCCATGTTTCATATGGACATGTAAAACTTCGTGGTGATGGCCTAAATCCCCGGCAATGGCATCACAATGTATACGAAGTATAGGTAGCAGATAGAGCAAAGGGTCGTCATTGGCGGCCCTCCTGAATTCGTTATCGGCATGCAACATTCCCGCAAGATATAGTTGGCTCAGGTCTATGTAAGGATCTCCTTTCGAGTTCCATGGCATTTCGGACATTGGTAGGAACTCTGAGCGACACCATTGTGCCACTGTCGTGGGCTTGTACCTCTGCGAAAGTGTACAGACCAGGACTGCCGAGTCAGCTCTGACCTCACACGAATTGCGCTCAGAACGTACCGATGTTCTTCTTACCAAGCGCGTCAGAAGTGGCATCCTGCAACACCGCGGCCATAAAACCATTCTCAAATTTGAGGTGCCGTACTGCCGGGCCCGTTGCATAGTTGAACGCCTGGTATGCTGCTGCCCATCTCAGACTGCCTGTGTCAGTCATTCTTCCCGAGGACCATTGATGTGCCATCCATTCCTGGTGCTGAATGTTGGCGAAGAAATCTGGTTCGATGTTGTATATAGTACCGAGCAGGTTGCGTATGGTAATATCTGACCATTCGCTGAAGATGATGACCCTAGTCGCTACATCTGGTTTGAAAGTTGACAGTTGCTGCTTCGTCACCTTGAGCCAAAGCTGCAGCTCATCGGACAAGTAGAAGTCGTTTTTCGTCATTTCGCTAGTTGGCGATGCCAACTCGTAGTGTTCCGTATCGCCCGAAAGCATGACATCCACGACAGAGAGTAGAAAAGGCTCCGATGTCACGCTGCCCTCGTCGCCCCGAGCGAGCCACTCTAGATAAGGTGCAGCGGCATTGTCACCAGCCCACAGCCTGTGGTACGCGTCTTTCTCTTTCATGACATCCCACGATCCTGGAGATTAGTGTATCGGTATTCTTGTATTATTGTGGCGGCCTAACTCATTAGTTGCCTGTCGAACATCGGATTTATCATTGGTGGCTCGAGGCGCTGATGCTCAAAAGGAAAAGTTCTTGCGGATGTGTAGAATGATTTCGGTGTAGAAGATACTCCCTGACAGGGTTCGATACCTTTTGCATGATCTCCTACAAGCACTGCGACCAAGTTAATCTGCAGTGTTTGAGCAGCATGGAGTTTCTGCATGGCGCCACGGCGTTTAGCTTCGAGGACTTGCTGATGAGTTAGGCGAACGGCACGATCCATGCCGGGTAACTCAATCTTGTATCGTAGGCACAGAGCATAGCAATTGTCGTATGAGACTACCTAAAAGGTCTCGTAAGGAAGTGGATCATGGGCATCCTGGCTTTGGCGGCTGGAGGGCTGCGATCACGTAGTATCTCGACTCGGCGCGGTTTAGGCGCCAATCCGAAACACCTATATTTTCCCTGATGCTACCACTTAAAATAGCCTTGTAGATCGATGTCACACGTATAGCAGGTTAGATGAGTCAATGGTTGTGAGCCCGCCGTAAAGGACCTACTGTAGCGCTGATGCCATGATAGCTGAATAAAGAAGAGACTTGAACGAGTCTCTTCTACACCACAGTAAAACACGGCAGAACCCAGCTGGAAGGATATCTCGACGGCGAAGTGGATCATGCGATTACGAGCCGCGGTCACGGCCTCGCAGTCACGACTCTGTCTGAGCACCAATCATGTTAAACGCTGCAGACTGTTTCGACTTTCTTTGAGCCAACCTCATCCGCTTTGGTATTGCGGCGTGTCATAGCTTTGGGGTAAACGCCACTTATGAACTGGAAGCCATGACATAGATTTGAATTCTATATCTCGTTGAAAGAGGTATACAGATAACACGACGAATCAGAAACAGGCCACTAAGGTAGTCGCCGAAAAGCACTCCTTGTTGTCTCTCGAGCGGTCCTTATTAAAGCGTTGTCGCCTACTTCTTGCAAGGCTATTGTCTTTATGTAATTAGTAACGGTACGGGTACAATCCCTATAGTTCTGCTTAAAGATACTAAGCATGGAATAGTAGCAGTATAAGTTGACGAAGTAACTCTAGTCTGTTTCGCAAGTGGTTGGATTGCGGGAAAAGGAAGACCGACAGCAGACAGCGGCTGTGGTCAGATTCCGCAAGTAATCGTTTGTTATTTGAGAAGCGTTCATTATACAATAACAAGAGTCGCGCATGTAGCAAGGAGCTCTTTGCACAAACAGAACGTATGGGTACGCTCAGCTTCCGTCGCGAGCCAATGGAGCGGCAGGGAAAGGGCTACTCGGAAGTATAGTGTCATACTTGTAGCAGAGGCGTGATTCGGGCGCCATCTGCTTCAGATCTGGGGCACCTCACCTTCGAGCTAGCGTGCTTCGGGTTTCAGAAAGGGTTCTGCCTGCTTTATCTAGAGACATCTTCTAGGGACGACCGCAGTCTTTGCGAGATCGTACAGGGTAGCGATAGACGTCACCAGCGACATGCATCAAGTTCAGCGTGTTCGATGCTGACGAAGCGAAACCTCCTCACAAGTCAAGCTTTGGTGTACGCAATGCCGAGAAAGCCGTGGTTGACCACTGGATGGCTGCGCCATCCACTTGAAAACAAGCATTCAATGCATCCTCTTGAAGTCGTGACTTGTGCACTGCCACCACTAGAATATTGCCTCTCCATATGTCCTCTCAAATTCATCAGCTGTTCGCATATTACGCTCACTTTGAATTCTCAGCGGGCTAATCACAGGATCGCTCGTCAGCAGGCGCACAATTTCTCGAACTTCAGACACGAAACGAAGGTACATTTCGATCCGGTCTCAGCGTCCAACGCGCTTCTTTTTGCCACGACAAGCGACAGGTTGCGAGTGAACGCAACTCAAGACATCGAAGCACTCTCGCGCCCACCGAAAGATCTATTCGAATGGCCGACCACAATAAATTCGGTGCACCATCAGGTCCACCACCAGGTTATCCTCAAGCACCTCCTCCGGCACAGCACTACGATGCTGGCCCATACAATCAGGGTCAGTGGCAACAGCAAGGACAATGGGGACAGCCGCCGCAAGGCCAGGGCTATGATCAAAGCTATGGGTATCCGCAACAGGGTTATCAACAAGGCTACTATGCCCCGCCGCAGGGGGGGATGCAATATCAACAGGGTGGCCCCCCGCAAGGCTACGTTGTCGAACAGAGGAGAGGGCCAGGCGCAGGCGAAGGGTGCTGCGCTGCGTTGCTGGGTGCGCTAGCTTGCTGTTGTTGCTTGGATCTGTTGTTCTAAACAGGTGGGAAGAATGTAACGAAGCATTTTGACAGAGGAGTGCATATTCAAAGAGTGATGCAGTTCGTGCTATATACTCTCGAAACAGGCATGGTTATATGCCACAGATCCGCCAACTCAGCAGGTTGGAAAGGAAGGGGTTGCGTTGGCACTTTCAAAAGGCTGGATGGGCGCTCGGAGCTACGTACACACTTCGCTGGCTTAGTAGGTTGATACAGTCAACAAGCATTTTCTCCTTTTGCTATGCAAGCGCAGTGAAGGCGTACTGGGTTCGTGAAATTGCGGGCGGTCTACATGCGATGTACTGCACTTTCCAAGAGCAAATGCCCTTGTGCTTGACCCGCGTACGGGCATAGACATCCCTGCTCCAGATGTCGGCGGAAGCAGTCCAGTGGGGCCGCTTTCGATAGTCGAATCGAGCCTGCAGCGTCATCAACGACTTTGGATGCCTGCGCCACTAGAGTAGCTCACCAACGTGTTGTGCTTGAGATAGCACGCCTTGAGGTGCGAGATGCCGAGCTATGCCGGACGCAATTTTCTGAACGAGTAAAACGCTGCTATCCATCCATACTTTCGGCATTGTGCGGCGCCTGGAATTAGCTCGTACGAAATGACCAAGTACATCTACATTCCTTGCGTAATGCTGACTGTACGACGCCTTTTTGTTTGCATGCCGACGTGATGTCTTGATTGCATGTCACTTTGACAGCGAGTCTGACATAGACTGTCCATCTGCCTTGACGCCAACACCAAATCTCGACCACCTAGTCTGGCTAGCAGACGTGGTTCTGACAGAGCTGTGGACCACCAACAGCTATACTGAGCACACCTATCTAGCTGGCTGCCATGGCGCAGTCAGGATCGAGCACATGGCAGGCCCCGCAGCCAACCTTCTGGGAACGGACAAAGACTTATAGCAACACTGCGTACGCCAAAGCTCTGAAGCCGGGCTTTGACAAGGCATATGCTGTTGTCGACAAGCTCGGAGCACCTGTAAATCGTCTCTCGAACAAGGTCGGCAGCGAAGCATTCTGGCCCACGACTATTGACAAGGAATCGGAAAAGTGTGCGAGGATATTACGAACGTTCTGCAAAGATGGTTTCTACGACAAGATTAATGAGGAGGCTACTCAGCAGGCAATCGAAGAGCGGAAAGATACAACAGTAAACGTTCCGTCGGGTACCCAGCGAAACGTGGTGAAGATACCGGCAAAGGTCATCCAAAATGCTGTCGGTCTAGCTATTTTCACCACCATGCGGACAGGCTGGCTGCTCGGCGGCAGTGGAGGTGCCGGTGTTGTGGTGGCCAGACATCCAGAGACAAGAGAATGGAGTCCCCCGTCCGGCATCATGACACAAAACATAAGCTTCGGTTTTCTCGGTGGTGTCGACATCTATGATACCGTGCTCGTCATCAACAATTACCGAGCTCTCGAAGCATTCACCAGGTTGAGGTGCACCTTAGGGTCCGAAGTAGGCGTTGCCGCTGGACCAGTCGGAATAGGTGGAGAGCTTGATATGGAGATACATAAGAAGCCTGCGCCGGTATGGTCCTACGTCAAAAGCAGAGGCCTGTACGCTGGTATTGCACTCGCTGGGAATGCGGTCATTGAGCGAAACGACGAGAATGCAAAGTTCTACCACTACGAGTACTCGGCCGCCGACATTCTGGCAGGCAAAGTACGGCACCCGCCAGAACGAGAATACAAGATCCTGACCGATACCCTGAAAGCTGCACAGGGTGACAATGTAGATGAGAGCCTCCTTCCATCTGGCGAATCTCCCAGTGATTTTGAGGTCGACTTTACCCAAGGCACTTTCGGTGTTCCTGCGGTGGAGGATGATGATCCCTATGGTGTCAAAGCACTCGAAGCTGAAGGCCTCCATATTCGGGAAGCAGGAACACATCAGAGGCCAAGCGCTGAGGTTTTCGATTTCAACCCCGCACCCTCCAGCCCAATCTATAAGAGCTACAGAAAAAGCGTAGACGGTATTAGTCTACGGCGAAAAACCGACAGCTGGCGAAACAGCACAACCAGTCTGAATAGCGCGACCCGAGCTACACAGACTAGCGATGATGAACTTCCAAACTCGGCTACGAACGAACGATCGCGGCATGCCTCACTGAGGAAAACGAGTCCGAATCATTCGAGTCGATCGATAACTGCTTCACCGCTCAAGGAAGACTCCATAGACGAAGATAACCCTATACATCAGGCGAGTCTGCGGGAAGAGAAAACAACAGGCAAGCAGAAAGAGGACGACAGCGACAAAGATGATATGTCAGATCTTGACTCCGATGTTGAGATTGGCACAGCAGTCTCTACAGCCGCACGACCACGAGTCGTTCAAGTTGCAAGACCGGTGCCGCCAGCCCTCCCACCACGGAACCCTGGTCGAGCGCCTCTCTCACCACAGTCGAACCACTTCACAGTGAAACTGAAGACGGCCCAAGACCTACCTCAAGACAAACTGGTCCTCCGAACCTCGCTGGACAATTGGATCGTCGATCATAAGGGCGAAATGAAGGATGGTGTCTTTCACTTCAAGCTCGATACGACTCAATTTTCAGACGACTTTGAGTGTAAAATTGTGGTCTTGCCAGACCGATGGATGCATGACCCTAATCTTGTCGTTGCCAGTCCTGCACCAGGCGAGGATATTACTTTCACGGATAGCAGAGTAATCTTCGACCCACCAATTGGAGAAGACGCCTCTGATCTCAAGGAAGCACTCGAAGCTGTGAAACTGGATGACCAGAAGCCTGCAAGGAGAGGGTCCGATGCAGACGATGACGCATTTGTGTCTGTTCCGCCTACACCAGATGAGCAAGAGAATAAGATTGAGAAGGCTAACGGTGTGTGAAACTGGCCTCGTAATGATTCATATTCAGGTACAACTACACTAGTCCTGTCTCCCAGGAAACCGATCTTGATGTTCAGCCGCATGACTTTATGAATTCGATCGCATATGTCTTTGGTCCTGCTCTCAGATTAGCCGAATGGCAGCTAGGAGCGCACCAGTGGCATGCAAACTTTACACTGCCAGAGGGAAGCAATGCTGCCTCGATCGTAGTTACTCAGACAATCCAGGCAGACAATGATTCGATGTCTCGCAGTGCCGAGTTCTCTCAGGTGCCAGGCTTAGCGTCATTTGATTTTAGAAGGGAGTATCAAGGAACCCAGCGAGAAGGAGAGCCTTACATTTCGCAATTGGCAGCAAAGGGACTCGAGCACTGCAGCGGACGAATCTAGAGACGCCTAGCTCATGTGCCAGACCCATGAATGGCTGATCACTACGATGAATACAAGAATCAGCCTCCTAAGCAGATGAAAAATGCTACAAGCGTGCTTTGAGCTATGGAGCGTTCCATTATGAGGGCGAAGTAAGTTTTTCAGATTGTGCCTCTAAAGACACATAATGACTTATGCTACATGAGCGAACGACCGTTGTGACTACTTCTCCAGGGGACAAACTCAATGTCAAAGCGAGATCCATCATTCAATCGAACTTGAAGATTGACTTTTGAGATCATCATCATAATACATGATGCTGATGTCCTACTCAAGAGCCTATCCAACTGCAATTCATGACTTCTGAGGACTGCGCCGCTACTGTCTCTCTATCTCAGAAGTTTGAACGGTACCGATGTCTGCGCTTACTATGGCTCTTTTCATCTGCTCGGATTACCAAGATACACATGCGACTTTTCTCAACGCACGCTCTCGCAATCAGCTGCCACGCCATCATCTGTCGAGGGGGAGGTCCCACCTCCCTTCGGCGCGACGATGACAACCACAGCATCTTTCGTTAAGGCACGCGAGCAATAATTCAAACATAGCAAGAGACAAATCGAGGCAGGTGCCTCCCACCTTTTTCAAATACTTTTCTACCTCTTCTGCTCTGCAATTCTTCTCCTCTTTCTCTTCATACAAATTCCAACAGCGCCAGATACGAAGCACCATTATCAATTCATTTTGGTTCACTGCTCATCACAAAGACACTCATAGCATCCAGATTACCGCAATCACCAAACCTCCCACTGTCATCGCATGAAGCAAGCTTGCAGTCGATTCACGTCCAAGCACTACCACCAAGATGCACAAGACAATCTTCCTTGCAGTCTTGACTGCTCTCACCAGAATCTCGTCTGCACATGAGGCTGCCCAGCTTGTAGCTGCCAACCCACCAACTGCCAATTCACCTACGAATTCAGTACTAGCTGCTGAGCTGCGATGTGGCAAGGCCTTCAGAGACCTCAAATGTCCTCATGGAATGTGCTGCTCTTCTGCAGGTTACTGTGGTACTACAGAAGACTACTGCTACGTCCCTTCAAACTGCCAAGAGGAATATGGCTGGTGTGACAGCAAGATTACACCCACTGGAGCATCTGTCTCGGATGACAAACGCAAATACAACAACGACATCCCATCACTGGTCAAGCAATGCACACAACCAAAGACACTGGCCCTCAGCTTTGACGATGGCCCTACCGACCATACCCATAAAGTACTCGGTGTCCTCAAAGCACACGACGCCCGTGCTACCTTCTTCCTTGGCGGCGTCTTCAACAAGCATGGCCAGCTCGACAAGGATTGGGTTCCAATTGTCCGTCGGATGGTCACTGAAGGTCATCAGATCGGCTCTCACACATGGTCACACCCAGTTCTTGACAATTTGAAATCTGCTCAACGGAAGGATGAGATGCACAAGAACGAGCGAGCAATTGCCAACATCATCGGAAAGATCCCGACATTCATGAGACCTCCAAAGATCATCTGTAACAATGACTGCCGAAAGGACATGAAAGATCTAGGCTATCATGTTGTCAACTGGGAGATCGACAGCGAAGATTGGAAAGTACCTCTCAAATCTGGCAAGGATATCCTTGAGAAGTTCCTGATCCCGGCCATGGACAGAGCTGGTCCTGACGGCAATATGTTCACCATTCAGCATGACACTCGGAGCGAAACTGCAAAGATCGTCGATGCTCTTCTGACACATATGCATGAGAAGAATGATGGCTGGGCAGCAGTTCCTCTTGTCGAGTGCTTGGGCCATGACCTCGACGACGCCTACCAATTCCCAAAGTACCTCGAGTACAACGGTGCTGCCAAAGGTGGTTGCCTTGTGTCTGGTCCTGACATGTGTATTGAGCCTCTCGCTTTTAGGTCCAGGCACGGCTGCTGGGATGCTCACTCTACCCTCAACGCTGAGTGGCGCAAGTGCAAGGCTGACCAAGGATCCATCAAAGCTCATTGTCTTCAAGCCGAGAAGCTCGCTGCGGATATGAGCAAGTTCTGCGGTGATTGTGGTAAGAAGCACAAGCCGGCTTGTGACTGGGATGCTTTCAAGTCGGAGAGTTTGTGATTGGGAATGGTGACAAAGGTGAAAGGCCCTGTGATACGGAGTATTGGAAGCATTGTTAGCTATTCTTAGAATTGTTGCAGAATTGACTCTGTGTTGTTGCTATGATGTCGTTGCCACTCGTGTCATTGTATCCTAATTATCGTGACGCGGTCCTTTCTCCTGCCACTCCTTCATCGCCATCATATCATTGCTCGACATTTCGACGTCCCACTTACAGTCTTCGTCCTTTGCCCGCCTTTGAACGTCGACCGCCACTCATCGCCGGAAAGTCTACGTCGTCCATGCCGCATCACTATCGTCTCGGCTCTCCCTGTACTACAATGCGACCATTCGAGCATTTCAAAGGCACATTCACACCTCTGGTCCGTCGGCTATTGTACATGTAAAAGCCCATCACTTGGCAAAAGACAGCCAATCCAACACTACAGCTTCTTCTGTCCGTTTACAAGTGACTATGGCGGGACCTCTTCACCCTTCCAATCCCAGCAACGCCCTCGGAAGCCTTCAATACCACCACCTAGCTCTCCACTGCCGCCTCTTCTTAGCACACGGCATAGTTGCTCCGCACTGTATTCCGGACTGAATAGTTTCTCCTCCTTCACGTTCGCCCAAAACTCCTTTGAGAGGTTCGTCTTCACTGTGCCAGGGTGAAGACCTACTAATGCTGCGTTCTGTGCGCTGGTGATGCGTTGATGGTGGTCTGCTGTCTTGACCAATTGATTGAGACCCGCTTTTGAGGAGCGGTAGGAGTACCAGCCTCCCAGGGCGTTGTCGGTTATGCTGCCGACGCGTGCGGAGAGGAAGGATAGAATAGCGGAGTCTGGGACGCCCGGTGTTTCTTGGAGGTGCATGGACTTCTTGGGGAGGAAGGTGTGGAAGTGCTTTAGGAGGAGCATCGGTGATAACAAATTGAGTTTTAGGGTGGCGAGCGCGAGGTCGTGGTCAATTTGGGAGGGGGACTTTTCGGGGTGGAGCATGCCCGGGAGACACACGGCGAGCCTTAGGTGCTGTTCTTTGGGGTTGGAGTTGTAGTGGGATTTGCAGTGAGATGATAGGGCTGATATGCTGGGTTCGGAGAGGAGGTCACAGTGTTGGATGTCTAGGCGGGTGGAGGCGTCGTGGTCGAGGTGCAGGTTGGAGAGGATGGATTCCTTGGTTTCGTTGGGATCTGAGGCGCGTGTTGTTGCGACGATGGGGATGGATTTGGGAGTGGTGGCTAGGAGATGTCTGGTCATGGCATGGCCTATGCCGCGGGAGGAAGGGGTTATGAGGATCCACGCCATGGCGGTGGAAGCGGAAAAGACCTTGGCGAAGGCTGGAGAACTTCAGCAGCGCGAATGCTCTGGCTTTCGTCGAAAAATTTACGTGCTTCACTGTGCGAAGTATTTCGTATCCACGCCGCAGCTACCTAGTGATTCAGCCCCGGTTACTGATGAGCTCGTGGTGGCTTAAAGTCGATACCTCATTGTAATGAGCTTTTTTCGTGCTGATCGCAGCTACTCATAAGCTCCATAGGTGTCTCACTGTCT
>Ga0068621_1000069_pt1 | contig 12351 bp, 11 predicted proteins | sample InSIn5SAF170_FD_77485 | JGI IMG/M metagenome (GOLD analysis project Ga0068621, IMG submission 77485) | Clean room microbial communities from NASA Spacecraft Assembly Facility at Jet Propulsion Laboratory, Pasadena, California, USA -... ... | reverse complement strand
GCAGGATGCTTTGGCCGCGGAGAGGGAGTGGCGAGTGGCGTGGGAGGGCTGTAGAAGTCTGTCACCTCTGTGGCAGAGGCGGTAGCGGTTGCGGCGGCATCGCTGGTCACATGCTCAGGCTGGTCTCCGTCTACGTGGTGGAACTCGTTGTACGCTCTGTTTGGCGGTAGCGTGGGAGTCAGAGCCTCGTGCGGCTCTTCGCTGCCGCTGTTGCTGTGAGTTTCCTCGGTAATCGCCGCTGGGACAGGCTCGATGTCTAGCATTGATCGAATGGGCGTTGCATTCTTGATGTTCCGCGCCGCAATTGGGGATTGTACCCTGTTGTTCGGTGACGTAGCTCTCACTGGAAGCGTGGTGTTGAGAGCTGGAGGTGCTGCTCGAGCAGGCATTGGAGGCTGCCCCACGACGGACATGGTGTGGGCAAGCTTAGGCTTCGGATCAGCTACTTCCGCACCTTGGTTCGCAAATGCAGCTGCTTTGCGCAACGGTAATGGAAGCACGGCAGGTTGTCGACTTTGCAGTGTCGAATTAACCTATTTGTGTAGCACGTCTAGGCCCTTTGCAACGAACTCGGTCTGTGATATGTCGACAGTGCAGATTTTGTAGCGGAGGCGTGGACTGCAGTAACGTTTGGAGCCATGCGTTCAAGAGACGTGGACGACGGACGGCAAACTCTGGTACTTGATCAAAAGTATGACGAGCCGCGCTCGATTACGAGGGTGATGCGAGGGAAAAGAGCAGGAGGACGAGGGTGAGGTGGTATATGTTGTCGCAGTGGGGATAATCCTGTTTAGGGTGTGTTGGTCACTGCCCAGGCGACCAAGCGTGCGTGAGAGATTCGTCAGACTGATGGCGGAAGGGCGCCGGGCAGCCAAGGAAAGATCGACTTTTGAAAAAGGCTCGATGTCGAGTTTGATTGAGCGTGTCAATAATCTAAATAATGACAAGCGGGAAATCAATTGGCCCTGATTCCCAAACGTCCTTGAAAAACCGCCCGCTTCATGTACATGACAAAACCAGGCCTGCAGCTTCAAGCCTTGAGCCTCGTAATGTCAAGTCACGAAGCCTTCCCCCCCACTCTCAACGTGATTATCCGGCACTCACGAAAATGCTCTATCTACAATGCTAGAAGGTTCATGCATGGACGGTCTAGAAATGATTCGCGAGCTGGACGGCCAAAGCGGTCTATGAGACAGGATCAGACGAAGCTGCTCGGCACAAGGGCTGTTGATAAGGGAAGAGGACGAGGCCATTCATTGTTGCGGGTTTCGCATCGTGCTCGAGCAGCTTCATGGTCAGCTGGCTGTTCTTGCGTCCTTGACAGCAATTACAAACCCATCAGCGCGTTCTGTGCACATTTCCAAGAAGCTTGGAGTCTGTGAACGCTGTAACCACATGCATAGCCGTTAGCACGCGCGCTACTTGTCATTGTCTGGCAGAAATATAACATTAAAGACGGCTCATATAAGCTGTACAGTGAGGTACTCGAGCCCTATAGATAACAGCGCATTGGACCATATCCCGGCACTGCTGCTTGCTTGCATCACAGGTGTGGGGGTGCTGAGAACCAACCAGCGATACATTATTAGAACAGCTATGCTGTGCTTTGAGGCTCAAAGTCGTGGACCACGCAACGCGAGCGTCATAACTGGAAAGCTACGACGCGTTAATGGTGCAAAACCGCTCGATGCTCTATGAGACCCAGTTCTCTGATATGATAATCAGGCATGTAAGAATGAATGCATCCCAACGCCAATGCCAAAAACACCCGGCGTGGGGTGGAAATGCGTTTGTGGTCCGCGATCGGAAAAGTTCACCTCTCGCTCAGCAATTCATCTTTCTAGTGTGATACTGAGAATGCTCAAGCGTCTGAGCATCTCTGCCGCTGCAGCAACTTCTCCGCCATGATGATGATGATGGTGTTAACAGCCGATTGAGCGCCAAAGATTCGAACGATACACGAAGCAAGTCGAATTGTTTCAATTGCAGATGTTCTTCCCCGCAATGGCTCTCGCAACTGTTCCATCAGTGCATCATCACCAGGTCTCAACTCCTTCGTGGTCGTGGGGGTCTCTGTCTTGTGAAAACATGGGGTAGAACCTCGGACACCATGCAAGAAATGACCTGCATGTGGGATCGTGTGCTGATCCACTGCAGCGAGCTGAATGCGGTCGTCTCCAAAAATGTCTAGTCGTACAGAATTAGAGAATCTATACCGTCTCAAACAGGCTCAAGAGCACGAGGGTCACGGATTCTTTGGGTGAACTTTGGAATATCGAATTCATCAGCTATGTGTAAGCAACGCATGTCTGTGTCGTGTAAAAGACACCAAAAGTAACCCGAGCGCTCTGGCGGTGAAGTTTCTATCTTTCTCTCAATCATGGTCGCCAGTAAGACTCGAACACGAAAGCAACTCTCCAGGAATGTCACCAGTGATTTTGACCTCTACTCCACCTTGTGGGGACGCCGCCTTGGAGTAAACTTTGCATCTGCATAAGCAACCCCCAAACGCTGCAAGCACATAAAAGGTAAGCTCAACCAAGACCTCCTGAGCGGCCCGCCTACCCAGTGGTGGCTTTCGATGGCTGCAAGATGACTTGGCTTGTACAATTATTTGCTCGTCAAGTCATGGAGCTTTAGATAAATCTTCCCCTCGCTTCAAAAGGGTTAACCGTGGAGATACGGACCATTTGACGGTCACTCATGGTCCCTCAGAAAGTCAAAGAAAGACAAATATGAGCATGTCAACTATGGATATTTACGCCCTCCTGCTAAGTCTAGCTAGGGCGAGTTCCTGCGCTTGTGGAGCACTTCGTTGGAATTGACGAAGAATAAAGACAAATTAAGCCGCTTGGCACATCTGCTATTTGAAACACCATTGTCAATCAAGGGTTTCAATAATGTTGCTTGCGTCGTGGATCATCGCCATCATCACCCACGGCTTGACGCACCCTGCAAACCACAGCATTGCCAAGAAACTGTGTCGACGGTTTGACAGAGTTCCGTTTCCCGAATCTGTGATCCCAAAGCACAAAAAGTCAACGGCAGTGCAACGCTCAGGCCTGATACACGTCCGACACACTTTCTGGGCACAGCCTTAGCATTGAAGTTCTGGGCGCCCAGCTTATTTTGTAGATCTTGAACATCTTAAATCTCACACTTGCAGTCTCTTTGCTCTCGGCTTACCAAGACACAATGCATAATTTGGTCAGGATCTGCGATTCAGCTATTGCGTCGCATCCAAATTCGAAATTCGAGTCGCAGTGCTAAGGAGCCCAGAATTCTTGGTGTTTGCGCAGTCCAAACGCGTCAGAAGGCTTGATCTTCGATGCATCGCCTTCAGCTGCTTCGATGCGACCGTGACTGGTAAGGAGAAACGGTGAGATGCATTCCTACACGACTTGCAACTTAATCAGTTTATCATCAATCTGTGGCGGGGCCCGTATCAGCAGGGGAGAGCTATTAGCCAAATATTGAGTCGAGCTCACAGAAATGCAGCTATTGGAACCTTTAGTCGCAGAAAACACAGCAGGACATTCGAACAAGCTGACCTACGGCCGAATGGCTTATTTGATCTTGTAGAGCACTTGTTGAATTACATCATCACTCGTCCCGAGAATACTCTGAATATTCCCTCCACCTTGTTCCATACCTCGTGATCAGTGTCGGGATTGGAGCAACAGAGAGGACTAGCCCTCCGAGCACGGTAAATGCCCATCCATAACCCAGTCTGTCGACCATTGGACCGACAGCAAGAGGCAGAAATGTTCCCATCAGGCAACGAACAACAAGCACAGCAGTGGTTGCAGACGCTGAGTAAACTCCAAATGCGTCCACCACATATGCCATGAGCGGCACAACACCAAGGAGGAGCGAGAAGCCCATGAAGACAACTGTACCGAGCATGAATACCACAGACCACTTTTCCTGTGCAGTCCATCCATAAAGTGCCACCGCGATGGGGAGAAGGAACGCACCGATGACAAGAAGGGGTAGCCGATATTCCGGTATTGCTTTGCCTCCATGTGCTTTCCTCATTTTGATATAAATGCGATCGACCGTCAAGTTGCAGACGATTATACCACAGATACTGCCAACTGAGAAGGTCATGAACGAGAGCCCAGTTTGTGCTTCGTTCAGTCCGAATTGATCCTTCAGGATATCAGGCAGCGTTGTGGACATGATGTAGAAGAATGTGAAGCCAATAGCACCGAACCATGACATTAGCTGCAAAACAAAAGAGCCCCAAAAGACTCGCACTGGTCGGGTCACGGCTTGCCAAATCGCAGATGAGGAGCTCTCAATTTCCGTGCCCGTAAGCGTTCGAACCAGCTCGTTTGCAGCTGCCACATTGCCGTGCTCTTGTATCAATGCTCGTCGCTTGAGAATAATGACCTGGTAGGTCTCCCGGAAGAAGAACAAGAACGCTATCTCACAACACAGCGCAATGCAAGCCGCAATGAAGACGATGAGCCTCCAATCCGCTACTTGGGCGATGCTGCCACCCACGACAGGTCCAATCGCCCCTCCTAGCAAAGTTGTCAAGAAGACGCAGGAAATGGCAGTTCCTCGTTGCTCCGGTCGGAAAATATCTCCGATAACAGATGGATTCAGAACGTTCGATGCTACCGCCAGTCCTGTCAGAAATCTTGCAAAGATGAGGAGCTCAATATCTCTGCTCAAAGCCACCATGATGGTCCCAATGATGAAAACGACATTTGCACCATTGTAGGTTGGATAACGTCCGTAGCTTTCGGATAACGGAGCAATGAATAATGGACCAGCGGCTTCCCCAAGCTCCCAGATGGTGACAAGCAGAACACTGGCAGACTTGCTCTCTGTACCTTCAAGGTCGCGCACTATATGTGGTGCTATCGGTACAATTCCGACGCAAGTAAATGTTCTATTGGTGTTAACAATGATTCGCACGTTGCTCAAGCTATTACATACGTTGTGAAGGACATAAATGCTAGCAGAGCAACAATTCCCCACTTGTATGCAGCTGGCCAGTCGAAGGGACATTCTGGGTCGCCAGTGGGGTCAAATTTGACGCTTTCGATGCGATTGAGCTCGTCAAACTCTTCATCATGGGCTGTTGCTACGGATCCTGAGCGAAGTAATGACGTACGTTCGTCCATTGACATGTGTAAGTCCGGATTACAGAAATTCAATTGGTGTTGAGATATGCAATGGTTCCAGAAATCTCTTATACCATCCTTCAGCTGGCTGTGGAACTAGAAATTCTTTTTGTCCTAGGGCGTAGTGGTTCAGGGTAGCATTTCTGATCGCCACCACTGAAGAGGGGTATCTTGACCGTATTCTGCATTTTTTGATTGAAAATTTCAAAGACACAAAAGAATCTATCGTCCTGGAACTCATAAAGACTTGCAAATTGGCTTCCTATACGACATCTTCTTGGCAATAATGATGGCCGTCAAGTGAGCTTCAGTTTACAAACCCCAGCGTGTTCTCAATGAACGATTCCCGAATTGGCAGCGAACCGGGGGTCCGGGTAAGGTACCTCGAAACGAGTAGAGATGTCTTGCAACCACCATCGACTTCCTCGGTCCCATAGGCAAACATCAAGAATTTCTATCAAAAACTTCGTACTGATGGTCCAGATGGATGCTACGAAATGTCCTTGTCACGTGGATCTCCCGGGTCATGCTAATTCAACTTCATACACCTTGCATAAAGCACAGAAAGCGCGAGCCTCGAGCATTCGACCACCACAACTGATCAAAGTTACGTTAAATTGGTTATAAATTAACTAGAAATCATATCGTGGGCTGAGCCGGTCGTCCAAGACGGAAGACCTTTTTCATTTTGCAACCCTCCAGCTACCGAAAGTGAAACCACCCTCCTCAGTTTTGATCACACCAACCTTCTGACTTTTGCGACCGTGATACTCATCATACATTGCATCTGTACTTTCAACGCCACGTCTGGCTCTACCATCCTCAAATACTTGCGCAACTATCGCCTGGACACTGAGACGAGCCTGCGCCTCGGCAGCGTCACCGCTGGCAGAGAACACGGCGAGAACTGTAAGCACGACACCCAAAATGACGAGCAGCAGATTCGCCACAATCAGGGCAAACAACGGCGCGAAAGGAACCCTGGCGGCGATAATGGAAGATCGGGATTGTGCTTCGAGACCAGGAGTTGATTGGAATGCACCTGCTGCTAGAGACATGGTGATACGTCCATACGCTTGTGCGAAGACTTCTGCCACTTCGGCCGAGGTATTCGAGAACATGGACAAGCTGGCTGCCTGTTGCAGGTAATTGTTGCCCGTGGAGGTTTGAGCTTGGACAGATTGGACGATGTTCGTGACGGATGAGTTACTCTCCCTTCCAATCCATCTGGTCACGGTCCCGTTGACCGTGGAGTATTCCATATCGTAAACAGTGGAGCTGCAAGACAACACATATACCGTAGCGCCATGTGTTGATTTCAAGACTTCGGGATCTTTTAGCAATTCTTGGTTCACCGCACCAAGAGCTTGATTCTGTGACGCGGCAAGAGCGAAGTAGTAAGGGTTTTGCACGCCTTTGCTTGTACTGTTATCCTGCATGCTGGAGTCGGTGTAAAAACTAATGGCCCATGGATCCTGTACCAAGTCTCCTTCGAAGTTGAATGGGCAATTGTATGGGGTCCTGATACCAACGAAGTCATCATGATTCATGCAAGTGGTAGTTACTGGCTTGCACTTTGTCTGAATCGCGAAGGTTTGCGCTGTGTAGTCCAAATTTGTGAGCCTCTCTTGCTCCGCATTGCCCATGTAGAGGTAAGTCAATCCATCGTGATCTACAGTCTTGACCATTCTTGATACTGAAACATTGTTGATTGTCTCCAGGGCAATACCAGCACCCATCAGGAACGTCGTGGACGCGGTCGGGTTCAAAACGCAGGGATTCTTTCCTGCATTTGAATAGGAGTTGTTGCTTGTTGTACATCCAGGCAATAAAGCGTACGTCAAATTCTGTGTGCTGCTCGAAGGCGTGGCCTGAACAAGGTTGACAGATTTTGTGGCTATGTGGAGCCATGTGTCTGTGGCAAAAACGAGGATACTATGGTTGTTGTCAGTCTTGGGACCCCTCTGTTTTGTCTCTCTGATTTCTACCTCAATACCCAGCTTAAGATGATAATAAGAGTCATCCATGTTAGTCCTGCAGGCTGCTTCGAGCGTCCCTTTCGAAAAAACATAACATATCTCATCCAATGATAGAGCGAATTCGCCGCGCTCGCTGTGTTCATCCTGATCATCAAAGCAAGCTGGTAGGGACTTGGCAAACGATCTGGTTGATTCAAGATTGCCGCGTTCATCATCCCCTTTGCTACCGGGAAGGTGACCAGTGTGATAGCAAAGCCAATAAGTATCGGCGCCACTGTTGAGCTCCAGCTTGCTACCGTAATGAGAAGTGTCGCGCTGAGGTCGACGTATACCGCATTGTTGTCGAGCTGTGGCGCAGAGAAGCGCAGGTTTGGTGAGACGAAGTCATTCTCCTTAACTCGGTACTTGTAGATGAGGCCCAACAGCAGTGCGGAAAATATCACCATTGGGACTGTCATGACGATGAAGCAGAATGCGATCTCCAGCCATTTTCCGTTGATCCTGCTGCTTTGCTTCTGTTCCCCGTGTCCCTCCGTCTCCTGAGACATGGGCTTATAGTCAACATTGTAGTGTTGTGCCTGATTCGATGCGGGAGGTGGATATGTAGTATCGTAATTCATGACTGGAAGGACGAGAACGATTGCAGGCTTTACGATCGAACACACGAACGTTCGCCGTCGCTCTTATAGCGATTCATTATATTCACATTGTTTCTAGTGTCTCATGAGTGCTGATTCTATATTTGTCCATTCCACAAGTCCAGCGGCTGAACATGCATGATTGGCGTTCAGAGCCATCGGCTCGACCCGCACCAAATCAGTCAAGCCTAACGCCACACCAGCCTGCCAAGCAAACAAGGTGCTTAAAGTAGTCAAAATAGCAGAGCTACAATTTTAGCGCAACAATGAGTGCTTGAAGCATGCGAAATACGAATTGACATCTTCCACCCGCACCCTTGATCTCCTGGCCAGGGATCAGTTGATGCATGACTTGGACCGGTGAAAAGGATAGATTGGTCCTGAACTATTTCTGATCACGAGGTTTTACGCCCGGACTCACAAATTGGTTTAACCGAAGATTGGATAGTGCTCACGCTACGAAGCAAATCCAAGGCACGTTGTGCATTGGACATGATCATTTAAGAACTGAGCAAGTGTGTCTAGATTGGCGATGTATGGAAATCAACAGAGGTCATCTATACTAAGAGATGTCCTCCTTCACTCGAATACACTGATCCTGTCACATTCTCGTCTTTCATGAAAGCTAGATATCCTTCCACAACATCTTCGACGCGACCAGGCTTTCCGGTGACAGTGCCTTTCGCTGCTACCGCGAGCGTTTCCTTGACTTCCTCCTCGGTCTTAATTCCACCACCCCGCCAAAGATCAGTGTCCACAACACCAGGGCTGACCAAATTGACACGTACGGGTGCAAGATCCAATGCGAGATTTCGAGTCACCGCGTGAAGACCTGATCCGTAGCCAGCAACTGTCGACCAATTCTTAATCGGTTTGAACGACACGCTTCCTGTGGTCAAAGTATACGACACAGTTGACTTTGGAAGATGCTTTGCGAGGAGCAACGGCGCAAAGAAGCGGATCTGTCCTGCCTTGATCATTTTTGGGAGCTCCAGTTCGCTTAATGGCATCATGGCAAGTGAGTCTCCAGCTGTAAACACGATGTGTTCAGCATCGCCAACCTGTTCCAAAAGGGCCACCAGGTTGGCTTCGACGTCTTGACTGCCAAGATCGCAGGTAAAGCCTTCGATATGTTGCGCCTTGCTTGGATATGCTTGCTGAAGCCGAGCGACGGCCTCTTCGACACGTTTCGGATTGGAAGATGAGATGACAACTTTTGCTCCGTTCTCAACAACAGCTTCAGCCACGCCATAACCTATGCCAGCCGAGCCACCCAGTACCAAAACGCGACTGCCCTCGAGCTTGTTCGTATACTTTTGCTGATCAGGCATCATGAACGGCGATGTTGAGGCAGAGAGGCAAAACGGTGCGAAGAATGTTTCCAGCTGGAAATAGATTGAATTGTGCTGTGACTAACAACTGTATCAGTGGTGATTTTATACTCAAATTGACATGGCGATCAAGTCGGACTTTAGGACTGCAGCCGTACGACACCTTCGAAGCACGCATATACTGATGCAAGACTACGTCGATCAATTTCCTAAAGAGGCAGTACTTCGGCCACGCTAGGGAGCGCAGTCTAGGGATTTTGGTTTAGCCCTCGATGAATGGCTACAAACACAGATTGCTGTCAGAGTGGTTGAAGGTATGTGGAGAAGGTTCCATTAACGCCAATGCTTTGTTCTGACAGCTGGGTCCATCATGCGAGCGGACAGGATCCCGGCAGCACCATTATCAATGCTGACCTTGAGTACTGCTAAGATCATAGCGCATCGCCAACTCTTAAGTCCAATAAGGCCTGATGTAAAGTCCGATTCATTCGATCGCGGGCCCATGGACCATAGTTCGAGGTGCTGCAAATGAACGATCCTTCGGACGATGACTCACTGACGACCTGAAATACTGTCGCATATTTGATGCAACCGGGCTCGCTCTGCTTGATCGAGCAGCTGCGGATTTCTCTAAGCCCCGCTGTGTCTTGCAGCTTGCTATAGAGTAGTCTATCCGACTAACGCATTGTCTATGCTGGAAATATCGAGGAAGCCATGGGATAACCTATCGGGCAAAGCTGCCCTGAAAAGATCTGGAGGTCGCCAGCTTGACGCGCTGGAGATGATCGAGTGTGCAAACGAGATGTCTGTCAACGATTATGGCACTCATATGCTGGAGCAACCGCTGCTCTACTATGATGAAAGCATCGAAACGTAGCGGCTAGACCTTTCGGAAGACTTGCAGCTCCCGGATCCCTATGTAGTTTCTTGTGCGTTCTCGAACAGCTTGCCGGCTGACAATAGACCAAGTGATAGAAATGAGCGTCCATTAGCCATCTTGCATTTACATCGAATCAATAGTGAAGTTATGGGACGTGGGCAAGAACCGCGTTTTCTGAGTTGCGTGATGGCATGGTCGACTCAGCGTCAGCCAATATTCGGAGCGTGCGGGACGTCTCTTCTATGGGGTTTTCGATCAATAAGAACGTCTACGTCTATGAGCCGCGCGCGTCTTCGATTGTAACGTGACGTGGTTATGCGAATAACAGCGGTAGGGGCAAGATAAAGCCGCCAGCCGCTTCGGATACGGAAAAGACCTTGGCGTCCGGATGTTCCGTGATTGGTCATCTCCACCTTGCGCTGCGTTCCGCGTCGGATTTCTAACAACAACAACATCATTGTCATCAACGGGGAGCTGAATGTGTGCAGGAAGTACCGAAGCTTAGTGCATCAATGTCAAATGCAATGGCCATGGTTGTCAAGCATTAGTTATATCATCGTCTGATTTCATTGAAACTCATTTTCAACCTCATCACCAAAATCGCCTCCACCAGCATCACTCAGAATATAAAAAGGACCAGCAACTCCACACATCAGAATGGCATCAGTATTCAAATCAACACTTCGCCTTAACACAGCTACTTCACAACTCACAAGAAACACAATGGGACTCAAATCACTCCTCCACCGCCCTGGCCATCAGGCCACCCAACCGGCTGCCAAAGTGAGCACTCGCTCAGTGGCTTCTTCTTCTTCCCCTGTCTCCCAAGCATCGTCTTCCAAGCCATTCCTCGATGCCATCAGATCCCGGCGTACAGTTTACGCCCTGAACAAAAGCGCACCCATCCCAGATACCCAGATTGCATTTATTGTGAAGGAGACGATCCAGCACACTCCAAGCGCATTCAATTCACAAACTGCGCGACTAGTCGTTCTCTTGAACAAGGAACACGACACATTCTGGGAGCTCGTAAAGGCTTCGCTCAAACCTCTCGTTTCAGAAGAGCAGTTTACAACCACCTCGGCCAAGCTCGACGGCTTCAAAGCCGGGTACGGAACCGTGCTGTTCTACGAGGATCAAGACATTGTTCACGGACTTGAGGAAAACTTCAAGCTGTACGCAGATAAGTTCCAGCAATGGAGCGAGCACACGTCTGCGATGCATCAACTTGTGCTTTGGACTGCGCTAGAGGCAGAGGGATTTGGGGCGAATTTGCAACATTACAACCCTGTTGTTGATGCAAAGGCAGCGGAGCAATGGGGTGTGCCCAGCAACTGGAACTTGAAGGCGCAGCTGGTGTTCGGTGGTCGCGTCGAAGGACAAGAGCCAGGCGAGAAGCAATTCAAGCCTGTGGAAGGGGAGCGCTTGAGAATCTATGGCCAGGCTTAAAAATTGCATCAGTGTCTGTGACGAATTAAAGTGTCGGGAATCTTAGCGTAGCATTGGTATCGTCCTTTCATGCATTTACACAATCAATAGAAAGACATGCGTCTTGCCTCTAGAATACGCCTATTTCCTTTTGCCCTTGAAACTCGCCAATGGATTGATTTTTTTGCCATTGGCTTTGCCTCCCTTACCTCCTTTGCCCTGAGATTTCTTGAAAGCCCGCGCCTTTCGGATGCGATTGTCGCTCTCCTTCTTGAGACTGACGAAACCAACTTCTTTGCTCAATGCCTGCTTGCTGCCGCCAGGCAGTAGGTAGTCGGGCACGTGTTTGAGATGGCTTTGCACATGTGCGGCTCTCAACTCGCCATCATGTCGCAGATGCCGCAGATCGTCTGGGTTCTCCTCAAAATGCCTTTTAAGCTTCTCAGATCGTATGAGCTCTTGCCTCAGCTCACGCAAACGTGCCTCTCGAATAGCACCACTCGTAACGTGTCGTAGGGCGTCTGCAAGACGATACCGAAAGCCCTCCAACTTCTGCATATCAAAAGCATACGGCAGTAGCTGCAATCCTTTCTTCTCTTGCCTTTCTTTTATTTTTGCCAGCACTTCTTCATCGTGCTGTGTGCTTGGGATACTTGTTGGCTTGTGTTTTCGATATTCGTTCCGTGGAATCACGAAGGAAAGTGCCATGCCGGTCTTTCCTGCTCGTGCTGTGCGACCAATTCGGTGGGTGTAGGATTTCGAAGAGAGTGGCAGATCAAAGTTGAGCACACAGGCTACATTCTTGAAATCGATGCCACGCGCGACACCATAGTCCTTGTCTTTCATCTCAGGCAAAGGAGGTAAGGGAGGCAAAGCCAATGGCAAAAAAAATCAATCCATTGGCGAGTTTCAAGGGCAAAAGGAAATAGGCGTATTCTAGAGGCAAGACGCATGTCT
>Ga0068621_1000068_pt1 | contig 12359 bp, 9 predicted proteins | sample InSIn5SAF170_FD_77485 | JGI IMG/M metagenome (GOLD analysis project Ga0068621, IMG submission 77485) | Clean room microbial communities from NASA Spacecraft Assembly Facility at Jet Propulsion Laboratory, Pasadena, California, USA -... ... | reverse complement strand
ACACAATGGATGACCTTTGAAACCACTCTGATCAACTGCACCAGGGTTGTCGTCCCCTTTTCGCATATGTTGCTGCAGCTCTTTCGCAGTCAAGAGTTCATGCTCATGCGTAAATACTTTCTTGTGTTTTGAGCATAGATCGCAAATAACTTTTCCATGGACAGCTTTGACATGTCGATGTAAATCTGGCCAACCCAAACAAGCAGCATCGCATTCCGCATCTGGGCAATTGTACCGTAGAAGAAGCACCGTATCTTCCCAAATCTCCTGCTTCTCGTATCTTATGCCTAGCGCAGGATCAGTCTTATGGATATCCTGATCCGTAAAATTCTGGTAAAGCTTCGTCGCATCGTCAGTGAATACTACTGTCTCCGCAGGTGTCTACTCGCCCAACCACGTCAGCACATTATTCATAACTGTGTTTTCTTTGAATGGGGATACACTCATAGAGAAACTTACCCTACAATGCGCACAATTAATGTCTTTATACAATGCTCTCATTCTCAGCGCACAAATGTGACATGTTCGGTGGTTACATGGTCCCACACTATTATGTTCAACAGGACTAGCGCAGATGAAGCAGACTTCCGCATCATTGTCCTCTTCTTCTTCCTTCCCCCTCTCTACCTCCGGTTTGACACCCAACTTGCTCTTGTCTGTCGTCGCCAGCTCCACTTCTGAGTGCGCGTGGCCTCGATTTCCGCGGTATTGGTGGGATCGTCCATCACCTCGTCGTGCACCGTTTTGGTTGTCTGAGAATCCTCCTCGACCTCCCCCACGTCCTCGTCCACCGGATTGACCTCTTCCTCTGCCTCCTCGTGGGCCGCGGGGTCTGTCTGATCTCTCTGTGCCTGCCTCTGCTGATGGAGTTGGAATAGGTGCTGGAGCGCCTTCTGTTGCCATTTTGGGCGTGCTCAAACTAATTCTGTAGTTCTATTCTTCTATCTTCTCCTCCTCAAATCCTCCCAATCGAGGTCTTTTCCACCTTTCTTATTCCTCCAACCACAGTTCCGGAGCTATGTCTTTCACGATCGCCGAAGTGTTGTATCTCCAATCAAATCTGCAAACACTGTCTGACTTGAACTTGCTTTTCTTGTTAAGAAGCCGAATGTTTTGCTCTGGCCCAAATTATTTTCTCAACTCGAGAGAGTTATTTGAGGTCGTAGTCTGTTCAGGTACGACTGAAATGTTGACGTCGCCAAAATTTAGCTTGCTCAAGGAATGACACAAGGAAAGGGTAAGGGTGGGGCAAAAAGGACAAGCGAGAAGGACCCCGCCAAATCGAGAAGGCTGACAAACCTTCTACTCAGTGTTGGTGGCGGTAAGGAGTCAGCCTTGCGTATTTATCCTCCATCGAGAATGAGGTATGGATCAGACTGAGTCATATTTGAATCTTCTTAGACTTTTTCCATAAAACCTATGCGGAGTGGCAAGGTTGAAGACAGGAGCGCAGAACAAAATGAATGCAGAAATCAGGTGATGGTAAGTACAGTATACTGGTCGGAATCGAAGTATTGATATATCTTCCAACTATATTGACTTGGATAGAAGTCAAGCTCACCGCGGCTCCCAAATGATATATCATAACAAACACCATATGTGCCTCCACGTTGGAGACTGCGCCATATAAAGCTACGCTCAATCCATGCCAGTACTCCCGTAAATGCAAGTCCAGACCTCATATCGTAGCAGGATTCATCTTCCTATTCATCATTTGTTTATTGCACCCAACATTTTAGGATTCCGCATCGCGTTACCCACAGTGACCGGGTATCATGCGCTTCTCTCCCAACCTAAATCACAATACTGTTTTGGCACTCAAACTGTTTCCTCCACATCATATAACTGCTTACCAAGCAGTTTGTTCATTGTAAACATATGAACTTTGTCGGTCTTGAACACTCGTTCCATAGCTTCATCACATCGAATCTGTCGTTTGTCACTAGGGTCCTGAAGACCATTCGCTTTGATATGCTCCCAGATCTTCTTAACAACTTGCGGTCTCGATAACTACCCATGATATCAGCTTTGACAGTCACCTTGAGAAGGTAGTACAACTTACTGTAGGCTCTCCGACCAATTCCGCTAGTGGCTCACTGAGGTGGTACTGCTTATGAAATCCTCCCTTCTTCGGCTTCTCTTTCACCTCACCATCACTTCCTAGCTCCAAATCGCTATCATCATCCGCCTTGATCTTGCTAGCACTCTTCTTCTTTGGTGTTTTCTTCTTGACAACCTTCGCTTTCTTGGCACCACCACCTCTCGTAGCTCGCCCTCTAGAATTCTCTTGCGCTTGTAACAGAGCCGCTAATTTTGCATCGTCCATCTCTTTAGTATTCTTCTTCACTTTCTTTTTAGGTGGCGCATCACTGTCGTCATCTTCCGTGGGAGTGGGAGGAGTAGATGCTGAAATGGATGTTGAAAGCGGTGTTTCAGACTTTACTTTTGCCTCTTTTTTGACTCTGGTCTCTTGCTTGACGCCATTCGATGGTGGGACAGCTTCAATTGTGGGTATTGGCTCCGGTTCAGCAGCTTGCTCTTGCGCGCGATCGAATCGCTCGAGTATCAAAGCCTGTATTGCTTCCTTTGTGACACGTATCAGTCAAAATAAGCACATTTAGGAACTCAATGCCTTTCAAGTACCTTCTTATCTGTAATATCGATGCCCAATTTCGCCGCCAATCCTCTGCGAATCGCTTTCGCAGATATGGTACTCAAATCGCTAGAATCTAGGATACCATCAATGATGGCAGAGTATTGTGCGCGTTCAGATGGCAATACTAGACAACGATGGTCAGCTATGCGGTTCTAACAAGAGAATAGAAATGTAAACTAACAAGACATGTTGGAATGCTATTCCAACTAGCAAGGGGATGGAATCTGGCGTGAGTAGAAGATTGATCGAAGTCTACGCGCAGCCAGTCCGAGGATCTTTGTGAAGTCTCTGGGCTATGCGGTTGGGGATGGACAGATCGTTCGCACACCGTGGTTTCCAAAGGGTGAAAAAGCAAATTCCCTAGCGAGAGAAATTCCCGAGCTGGCAAAGAAGTGCACAGCAGCGTACAAGTCTAACTGCTCTGTATTATTCAACACTTGGTCTTGATCGTACGATATAGTCCACGCGAAGATGGAGGGGTTGGTGTCGCCTTATATATAGAGGTCTTCGACGTGAATAGCTTGCATCGGTGCTATGCGCGTATGCGATGAAGATATGATAATGTGTAGATCGAAGTTTCTGTCGTGCAATTGAGCTTGTCTTGAAGTTGTGTCGTTGCAGTTATGTTGATGTCGCAAATCGCGTGCGCTTAAGGACGGAAACAATGCCGTCAGTGGAAGATGCACCCCAGATTCTGTAGATCGTTTGCTGTTGGGGTACAAGATTCACTTTTGGTCTATGTCTTCAAGAAGATGCAAACGTTTGATAATAGATTGACTTTGGAATTAGATAGAACAAAAATGTGTTATCATGAGTAGCATTCAGGCTATGTTTATTGTTTCTCGTTGTTGAAAGTGTTGTGATCCGGATGAAAGCATGTGAGGTCTAGAAGACAAGAAAGCCAAGCAATATCTTAGCACTGATCGACAAACGCCAGCTACGTCTCTTCCTTGGGAGCAATTACAGTGAGACATAACACTTAAAATTGAGGAACTTAGTTATGGAAACACGATGCTGAAAGAGCTATGATATGTGAGAGACTAAGTGGTCATAACGTCCGTTCTACGCCTGTATCTTACGTGAATGATTACCAAGAACTTCTCCAAAACATCTCAAGATTTAGATTATATCCCTGCAGCTCCTGGAACCTCATAATACTCCCTGAATCGATCCGTGTTATCCCATTGTAAATCATATACGACATTCCAGCACTCAATCAAGAGAGTGGGAAATCGTCTTGTCCAAAAGCTCAAGTAACCTTCTGGCAATGGCCCTACAACCTCTTTCAGATGATCACTCATGTCTTCATAGTGATTCTTCTTATTTCGCAATGCACGCAGTAAATCCAACAATCTCGTACCGGTATACTTGCGCTGCTTACCTAGTGAGTCGACAAATTCTCTTCCAAGAGGCTTGAGGAAATCACCACCACAAACAGCGGAGTGAGATTCCAACTCCTGCAACGCTTCAGAAGGGGGATCCCTCTTCTCCTTCTCGAAATGATCGGATACATCACAAAGGAAAGCCAATCTCTTCTTTGGACTCCAGAAGAACGGATGAGCAAGGACATGATGAGCTTGTGGTCGAGCACGAGGATTTGCATCCAGCATGCTTCGCACAAGATCTTTTGCCTCAAAGGCATAATCACCAAGTACGTCCAATTGGTCGAGATTGAACACACCCTTCCGAATGTTGACCTCTCTCATGTAGCGATCTCCACAGTCATACGGATGAGACCCTTTGGTGAGGACATAGAAGAAAACTAGTCCAAGAGAGAAGATGTCAATGGCACGAGTAGCTCGTCTATTTGGTGGCAACTCTCCACTGACCAAAGGTCCTGAATGACCTTCTGTGCTTGCGTCAACCATTGAGACCATGCCATCTCGAGCATCATCATCTAGGAGAAGTTCAGGTGCTCGCCATCCAGATGTACCAGCAGCATGAGCAGTGGTTGCTCGGAATGAAGACTGTTCCCCTTCCAGCTTTTTACAAAGCCCAAAATCGGAAACCAGGAGACGAGGTCGACCATCCCTATGTGTAGTCACAAGAATGTTTTGTGGTTTGAGATCCCGATGTACAATGCGGAGTTCATGAAGATATCGTAGACCATTGGTGATTTGGTAAAGAACTTGAGGTAGATCTTGTTCACCCTTCTGAGCAAGTTCTCGGTGCTTGTCTGGCTTTTCGATGACATCAGCTAGAGATGCTGGACAAAGCTCGAGAGCAATATAGAGAAACTCCGCAGCTTGTTGCTGAGCGTAGTAACGAATGACTGTTTTGTTTTAGCGACGACTTCGATTTTGTTGCTTGGATACATACCATTTTCGTGATCATCACTCTCACGTAGCAATTTTGTTTCATGTGATGCGATATCGAAGAATTGTATCAACATCCGCTTCACAGCCACAGCACGCCCATCGAAGACACCTTCAAAAACTAAGGTGCCATTACTTCCTGTACCAATAAGCTTTTCGGTGTTAACCTCAAGTTGACCTATTCTCAAAATGGGACCCGAGACTTCTGTTGGATCACTGGGAATCGTCTTGATGTCGGGTTCCAACTTTGTCTGTTGGCCAAGATTCTGTGCATTCCGTACAGCATCATCGACAGTTGGTGCTGGCTTGGGATCCTCATCAGACGTTTGACCTTTTGACTTCGGTCCTTTCTTATGTTTAACTCCTCCTCGACGACCTCGATGAGCCTTCTTCTTTTCAGGGCTCGGGGCAGGCTTTTCCAATTCAGTAGACGAATCTGGAGGTGGTGTGAGCTCGGATACTACAGGTTTGACTTCGACATTCTTGTCTTCTTCATCGGGATTGCTCAGAGGAGGTGTGACCTCTTCGGCTTGTGGGACGCTAGTGTTGATGTCAACTGGTGGCTCAACCGTAACAACTTCCTCCTTGCTTTCAATAGTAGCTGGTACATCTAATGTAGGCTCGATTGTTGGCTGAAGCAGAGGTTCAAACACTTTCTTGGTGTGCTTTGTTGCCAAAATGTCGTTGGCACGAAGCCATGCTAGAATCTGGCTACGATAAGTAATCAACCAGATACCTAGGAAGACAATCAAAAAAGGGTTGGTGAAGAAGTCCCAGATACTGGTTACCGCCTTTTCCGGTATTCCTTGGAGCGTCTGAGCCAAGGTCGTTGGTTCTGGCACTACAAGATCGTCATTTTGCGGAGTGAGGTTGCTCTGATGATCTTCAAGGCTTGGTGCAGCAATAGTTCTCAACTTTTCTTTCCTTCTGTGATCGATAGAATGTAGACCTACAAGAGCGTCATGCAGATCAATCTGGTTGGTGACATCCCAAGCAGGATTATCAGAGAGCCAGCCTTGTTGTGTTATTGGAGCCAGGCGAGGCCGCTGAACTGCGTAAGGATACGATTTGCCCGACATTGCATACCAACTCCCATCCTCGGTATGGTTCAAGAAAATACTGCTCAGAGGATTGTTATCCCAGCCATCATTATCTTGGTTGGGCGGCATAGGCTGTGGAAGAACGATGAGCTCTGGATCGGCCTTTTCGGAGCCCCAAGGCCGTGCGACATCGAAAACACGGACAACTGGGGAGGAAAACTTGTGCTGGAAAAGTGGCGTGGGATCGTCCCTTAGGGTGCTCTTTGCATGGTCAAGACCGATGATGCTTCCATCGTGACTGACATATATATATTTTTGATCAAGCGTTGTTCGATACTGGCTTGAAAGGTCCTGGTCAAACGTGTTTGGTGTCCATTCGGAAAACTTTAGTGTTGCAATCTGATCGCCTGTCTTCCCATCTTGAATAGCAACTGTGTACTCTGTTCGCCCAATTGATAAAGTTGCATTAGGACTACACTCTCCCTGGTCAAAGAACGTCTTTGATTGTGCACAGTTTCCAGGGTTAACCATATTCCCTCCAACACCAAAGAATCTGACAATGTCTCCAGTGATAGCATCAATGGTGACCATGCTCGTTGTCTTGGTACCAGTATATGAAACGTATGGGTCCTGGCTACGATGTGGTGAAATTTCGTCTATCGACTTCATCGTCAGTCCAGTGTTGACTAAACCTCGCTCTGAGCTGTCAGGATTATAGTAGTATATGCTGCCATCTCTGCTTGGTTCTATAATCCATAGGTAGTCATCAAGAATCGACCGTTCATAATCTTCCTCGACCGCTGATCGCTCTCGTCGATGGTACTTTGTCTCCACCATGGGTTTTTCGTGAACCAAGTTCCACCTCTCTTTGCCAGTCCTCCTATCTCTGGCATGTAATTTTCCATCGATGGTCGCCAGAAGCACAAAGTCTTCCACTTCCCAATCCTCGATTTTCCGCGCAATTTGCTGCGAGAGAGGAGGCTCAACGGCAGATTTTCCCGGAGCAAAAGTTGCGATGGCGCTCGCGTCGATATTCGATTTTTGTTGTTCATTGAGTACGCTCAAGGTATCTTTACGGCGTCTCGGATTGACTGGGGTCTCGAGACTCTGGGCCACCTTGGTGACTTCGAGTCTACTAGCCTCATGACCTTCATGATATGATTCTTGTCGCTGCTGGACTCCGGATCGTGGCTGCTGCTGAGCGTCGACTAGGCATGGTATGACGAGGAGTGCTGCGGCTGCAAAGACAATGATCTGATTCATGCCGAGGCCATCCCGGGGTCGCCTACGCGACGGCATATTGAAGTGACTTCAACGTGATGATATTGCAAGGAGATTCGCCGGAGCGATTGATTCGAGGGATGATCAGGCCGGATGTCGTCTTTTTTGATGCTTCAGTCTATGGTGTAAAGGAAATATCAATAGTTGGAATTTAGGAAGGCCAGGTTCGGCCTCCTGCGGGAAGGATGGTGTAGATGACTGTTGTCCAGGTCACGTATGGCCCCTTTTGCTGGTGTTAGAGAAATGTCCAAGTTGCTGGAGCTTCGCAATCCTTCCACAGTCGGAGTGGGCCAAGCCTCTGAGTCGAGTTTCAGAAGGATCCCGAAGCTAACCAATTAGCAACGCGGGAAGTCTGGGGTCGAGTTTTGACGTCGGGTAGAACCTTCAATGATGGATTATTGATGGTAAAATCTGTTAGACGGAAATGAAGAGTAAAGAGATGGGAGTGTGATTGCTGATGGTGTGAGTGTTTCACTCTTCTACCATGTTCTGTCAGCAATCGGCGCAGGATGAATTGTTGAAATGCCGGTGGTCGTGCGACTGAAGAATCGCTGTGAGTGGCTAGACTATTATCCTCTAACCGCGACTGCAGCACAGTTCGCTTGGGTGATCGCTCGTAAATTGATTCTGATATCATAGAGCCGCAGAGATGAGGGGTGTCTAAATGAATATACTGTCATTGTGGAGTTCTACTCATGGCAAGCTACCAAACTTAAGAGCCCGTCAATGACGACTGTCTGGATAAAGCAGAAGACGCAAGGTGTACAGCCAGACTTGGTTATCCCTTTTGAAGTCTCTCAAAAAGGCTTGCAAAGACTTTGCCTACAAGAAGACTCATCCGAGTCTTAGGCTCGTAGTTCTTTCTGGCTGTTCAAGACCTATTTTACAGATTCAGTGCTAGAGGTCTCTGCGGTCTTCGCGGTCTTCTCATCGCGCTGAATCCGCGAGCGTACGGCCTTTGTAATTTGTCAGAGGTGGTGGAACAGCATCATGACCTGAATAATGGCATAAACGGTGAGTAATCCACCTTCATCGATATATCCATCATGACGACAACGGTATGCCACGAACGGTTCTTCTTGATTTAAATATTTCAAGGTGTCAATCATGTATCGCTATATCTCTCGACGACCTTACCCTCTCATTGGTGAAGCTTGTTCACGAGAAGAGATTCCGTAACATCAATCTAAGAAGCAGTAACAAATTTCTACTTCTATCTTCACACTCAGAATCCTATCGAACTAGTGTCTGCAAGCAATACAGAGCTCCTGTTTCTGGAATGATTATGGTTTTTGTAGCACTTGGATTCAACATGATGGTTGTCTAGAAAATATGTTTTATTTTTCTTCTACAATTATGCCTTCCACACACAGACGAAATACACAAAAACGCACACCTCCCACTCAAACCCCATCGTCATTAAGTTCATATCATATCATTACAAGAAAGCACCACCAACTAATCCAGCAACACCCAAGAGTCCCCAGGAGATAGCACCACGGCTTGCAGCACCAGTAGGTGTGACACTGCCAGATGGAGAGGCGCTAGTTGGTGTACCGCTGACTTGAGCAGCACCAAGACGACCACCCTGAACGGAGGCTGGTGCAACGTTGGCTGCGGCTTGTTGGGCAAGTGCCTTGTAGTTTGTGATTGTGCGGGTTGCATTTGTTGTTGGAGCATTGATTACGCCGGCCACTAGGAGGATTGTTAGTGACTGTAGGATACTGGGAGCTAACATAAGAATGAAGGAATTGTCTACTTACTTCCAGATTGGCAGTGAGAGCCGGTAGCACAGTAGTACCAGATTGGATTGGTATCATTAACCGTGATAGAAAACACAGTTGGTGACATGCCACTGGCAACCTGAATCGGGCCAGAGAAGAACGAAGTGGTATTCAATGGCTGGCAAGGTCTATCGAACGACGAACGAGCAACACTGTGTGCTTTTGGCCAGTAATGAAACTCAACAGTCTCGCCGACAGGAACAGTCAAGGTCTCTGGGTCGAAGGTGAGACCGTTTTGTCCGACCTTGACAACATGTACGCCACTGACTGAGCTAGCTGCTGAAGTCTGTGCTGCAGCGACTGGAGCAACAGAAGACGCATCTGATGAGCCGTAGCCGTATGCGGCAGCCATGGTGGCTGGGATCATGGAGAGGAGAGCGAGGTACTGCATATTGAAAGGTGTGGTATCAAATTGGTTTTGGTGGATGGGGATTAGATATAAAGTACCAGACTTCTTGAGCAAGTGGTAATGAAATAAGAATGTGTGTATGAATCGAGTTAAATCAATTAACTGTCGAGTGCTGTTTGAAGTGAAAAGTGCAACGAAATGTGTATAGCTGTGTGTGGAAGCGCAAACTGTGGAATGAGATGAAAAACGAGAAGTTTGTTTTGAGAGGTTTTGAGAAGGTTCTTATACATATCTGATGTTCTTGGACACAGCGGTCTGGCTGAAAAGATGAATTCTGGGGTTGTGTGTTGGGGTCGTGGCTCAAACATCATAATGTTTGAGATCAGTCTGAGCGGTTCCGCGACGGGATGGGTTGGTGTTTGTAAGCGCCGTTTCTCCGAATAGATGTCTAAGCCTTGTGAGACCCTCACATCGACCCGGAAACAGATAGGAATAAAAAATCTGACAGCTTGCAACTCGAAGGGACTCTTTTGCTTTGCCAAAATTGTTAGAATAGAACTGCTATCGGACTTGTTGTTCTGCTATAGCAACCTCGCTAAAGTGCCAAGAATAAATACCGAAACACTCCCCTCCTGACGAGGTACCCGAAGAAGTTTCGAGCACTGTGATCACGATGTTTCAACTGTTTTCTTTTGATACTGTTACGAAACAATTCCCGCGAACTTATCATCTCGCTAAAGTCAACTGAACGTGAACATAGACTTTGTTCGGGCGCTGTGATAGGAGATTCAAGAGTTACCGTCGAAACATTGAAGAATGTCAAGACTCTTGGGACGGTTCGAAAGGATATATGGAAGGAGGATAGGGAAAATCGTCTGATATTACGGTCCCTGCTTTCTTTTAGTCTTTTCTTGTTCCGTTGTGTGGACTGCTATGGGCTTTCATAGGTAGATAAATAGTCTTGGCGCATTTCTCGCATAACAGCTGCTCCGTTACGAGTTGTTCACGGATGACAATAATTGTAGACTAGAGAAAGGAAACTTCAACAACGCAGACACGCTGACAAAGACAAAACAGTGGTAGGTGTTTGTCGGTCATACTCAATCATTATTGAGTCCGCACGATAATGTGATGATGATCTATAGTATGATTACAAAGCCTTCAACAAGTCTAAGTCCATTCTCATCTTCTTCAATCCATCATACACAACTTTGCGCCTCATTATCCTCATGCGACGAGTCATCTACCTCTCACGCTTACGTGGCGCACTGCGGATAATGTTATCTACTCGTAGGAGAAGCTAGTTTCGATTAGCACAAAATCGAGGATTCACGTGCAGGGCTAAGACTTACTTCTGCAGCTTCAGAAGCTGATGACACAACAGCCCTTTTGAGTTTAAAACTTACCACAACGCCCAGCTCTCGCATATCTGCAATACAACCGCCTGGTGTTATCAGGTCTAGTCCATATGTTGACATTCCATCATAGATAGCCGTTCTCAACTTGGCGACTAAATCTGAGGAATCATAACCAGCATTGTCGGCTAAGATAGTAGGAAGTTGTCTTAAAGCATTTGCGAATGATGTTACAGCAATCTGTTTCTTGCCATCAACTCTCAACGCAGCACCCTCAACAGCCTTGGCCATTAGCATCTCAGCGCAACCACCACCAAGTGTAGTTCTTGGCTCCTTGACTGTTTGTGACAAAACAGCAAGAGCATCGTGGAGCGATCGTTCCGCTTCATCGAGTAGCTGCTCAGTCGCACCACGAAGAACGATCGTACATGCCTGCCCAGCTGCCACACCAGAAAACTTGATCAAGGTATCCTCGCCAATGATAACCTCCTCGATGAGATCACATTGTCCGAGTTTGACCTGATCTGGATGGTCAAAAGTCGATGTAATCTCACCACCAGTTACTAACGCCAATCTTTCAATTCCATCAAAGTCTGCATGCTCGATAGACATGATGCCAGCATCTGAGAATAGCTGCTCAGGCCAGTTGTAGATCAGTTGCCTGTTGATGAAGCAGTTGATACCGTGCGCCTTGATCTTATCCACTTTGGCCTTCATTTTATCTTTCTCAGCCTTCTCTAATTCAGCCAATTTGCCAGTTGATCCAACTTTGACTCGAGCTCCGAAGATCTTGATTTTATCTGTGTCCATAGCTGTATTTGCAACCAGAATCTTAGCCTTCTCCAATCGCTTTGGCTGATTGACGCCAATCTTTTTGTCTAAGATGAAACCCTCGTCCAGATATGAGTCCTGAAGCTTTCCTCCTGCCTTCTTGATGATCTGGATATGGCTGAGATCTCCTGATCCTTTCATCCGTAGAATTGCATCGACCGCAAGATCAGCAAAATGTGTTCGGTCTTGTGCAAGGACTTTCGAGCTCAAGGTTGTCCGAGCAATAGCCAACAGATCTTTTCTGAACGCTTCGACACTTTTGCTGTTGTCCACCGCTGACTTCTCCAGGGCTGCCAGTGCTGCTTGACTTGCTATTCTGTATCCTTCAATGATGGTTTGAGGGTGAATCTTCTTGTCTACCAGCTTCTCAGCTTCTCGTAACAGCTCCGCTGCCAAAACTGTAACTGAAGTTGTTCCGTCGCCTACTTCGTCATCTTGTACTTTGGAAATGTTGACCAACACCTTCGCCGCAGCGTTGTCCAGGGCTATCGATTTGAGAATGGTCGCTCCATCGTTCGTTACCATGATCTCTCCCGTGCTTGCGCTTTGTAAGATCTTGTCCATTCCCTACTCAAATTAGCTTCTGAAACCTTCTTCAGCGAAGTGATTCTTCTACTTTCGGGCCCAACGTGCTCTTCACTAATCACAATCAGCATAAATGCATACATGATCGCCAAACAGAACACCAACCTAGATCTCCTACAGCTATAGCTCCGACGAAGGCTGACAATCGTGCGTTTTCACCCTT
>Ga0068621_1000065_pt1 | contig 12466 bp, 10 predicted proteins | sample InSIn5SAF170_FD_77485 | JGI IMG/M metagenome (GOLD analysis project Ga0068621, IMG submission 77485) | Clean room microbial communities from NASA Spacecraft Assembly Facility at Jet Propulsion Laboratory, Pasadena, California, USA -... ... | reverse complement strand
AGATTCTGGCTGATGGGAACGAATAGGAGAATTAGGGAGGGTAAGATTGCTGGAGCTCAGAACGGAGCTCTGTACGCGTATTGAGTGGCTGATTGGAAGAAAATACGTGGGCACATGATGTGCAGATGAATTTCCGATCATGTTGATCCGACAGTCAAAAGGGCCTTTTGGGCTGAAAATCTTGTAAATAGCCATCCGTTTCAAATAAACATGTCTTCGTTCGCAAACCAAGGGAAGTCAACAATACTGAATGGATCCTCAGTAGCAAGCCCAGTAGTAGCCGAGAAGCGGTAATATTCCTGTGGATCAAATATACCCTGCCAAAGAGCATCCACGCTATCGGCAGGGTAGTCCACAGTCGTCGCTTCGTCGGCCGGGTGATCTCGTGGGGCGGCAGGATGAGGTATCTGACTATCGGGACTGGATGGGGCTGGAACCGGTTGTGAGGCCATTTGTCCGCCGAGGCCACTTGCACTTCGGACATCTCCGCTCCTAGTACTTGCAATGGAGGTGAGTAGTTGATGACCGTCAGTGGCAGAGCGAGCAGAGACATAGCTCTGATCTGTGCTTAAAATGCTTTTATCCAGCCGATTGTGTGGGGACGGTGATATGTTGGCCGGTGAACGGTGCAGATTCTCTGCAATGATAGCCTGGGAGCTTGATGGAGCTCTTGTCATACCGATAGGGGACATTTGTTGAGTTGCCCCACTTCGAAACGATACCCTCTCATGTGATGCTGGTTGACGTAGATAACTGCTTGGATGGTGATCTCTGATTCGGCGTGTCTCTTCTCGGTTTGAAGAGCGGTTATGGTCTTGCCTTAATGGAAGTTGGGTGCTGTCAAGCAGTGCTCCTTTAAGATCTCGTATTGCTGCAGCACATGCATCCGGCCAGGAATGACCGCGCAGCGAGAGATTCTTCAGGATGAGTAGACTACGGTCGGCGTTCCTATAGGCAAATCCAGGTCAGATCTGCAGATATCCGAAAGGTTCGCCCAAGCTCGGGACTGCAGAGTGTACAGAAATGTTGCTTTGCAGTTGTCGGTTGACTGAGCAGAAGATGAGTATCTTACCTCACGGCAGCGTCCAGCGAGAACTGCTTTTCAGAAGCAGCGTACAGAAGGATCAAGCAGCTCATCCAGACTGCCCATGTAAAAGATGGCCAGACTAGGGGGCCCGAGGTGGAACCAATTTTAGGTGTGGATGCGCTGTTTTCTGCGGACTGTTGGAAGACATAGCGGCGTAATGTTGATATGATAGCGACTGATGACTCAACGCAAGTTTGTAGCGCTGCTGCATATTCAGCGGTGGACTTTTGTCTGGCTATGAGGGGTCGATTCAATGAGATGATTGATTCATGTCGAAGAACCAGGAGAAGTACTCGGTGAAGGGGCTGTAAGATTAAACCATTAGCATCCATGCTGGAGTCATGAACCTCTCCACCTTCGGCTTCGCCACCGAGAGCTGGCTCCACAGACTCGTGGAGCTCGATCCACCATCTGGAAAGCTTCGCATTTGCGGTAACGGCCCGATCATAGCTCTCTTTGCTATGCATGATCGACTTATTACGGAGCTCTAAAATCACACCCCGGATTCTTGCATGTCTCGCTAGGTGGGCCAGAAGGCGAAGCCGGTCGTCATTGCGGCCTGTCTGAGCAGTTAGTTAACTACTCGGCATTAGGAGGGCCTAGGGTGCTGACAAATATGCTCGATATCTCCAAAACCGGCGCTCATGTTTGGGTTCACGTGTTTCTCGTCATTGGGATAACAAACATCGATATCATCGTCTCTGATCCCGAGAGGCAGGCCTAATGATTGGGAGAGATGTCGGTCCAGGATGTATAGCGACCAGAAAAGACGTTGACGAATTTGGGCTTCTTCGGCTCCAAAACACGGAAACCGCATTGGACAACGATGAAGCCCAAGATGAAAGGCCATCCGAGCTATCAATCCGCCAAGCCGGTAGGCAGCGTTATCTTTTAACATTGAGACAAGAAAGAGTTGGACACTAACCGCTGCCTGCAACAAAGATAGTGAAGTTGCATCGCAAAGAAGTGGCTGGAGTATCGAGAGTGCTTCGGTAGTAGTTCTGAAGACTAACGATACGGGCGGTGGGTTCAATGTGTGATTGGAGGCCACTACTTGTCGACTGTCCGCCAACGAAATCGATACAATCGACCGTAGGATTATAGAATTAGTGCGACTTGTACGTTCAAGCCCTTCGTTTCTAACCTGCTCCATAACTCGGAGGATGGTAGGAGCATGCAGGAATGGTAGCAAAGGATGCCAGTTTTCGAAATAATTCCGTGTCCACTCGATAGTTGACTCAAACGAAGGAATCTCCGATAAGGTGATGGCGACCTCAGTTTCGCTCCAAAGATTGTCCCACTCCCCCCGAGAGCCAGTGCTATCGTGCAATTGATCATCTTCTCCCGGCACAAAGTTTCCTTCCAAACTCTGATGCCCTTGTTTAGTCCCGGTAGGTCTTCGTGCAAAAGAATCGTAGACCCTTCGGATAAAATGTATGCCGCTCGCGCTTCCTACAAACTTCGCAGACCGCTGACCAGTCCCGTCCCTCATGATGCCAATCTCTCTAGTAGACGGATCACTCGCATTGGTATGTGTACGCTTACGACGTTTCGCTGGCTGAACTGGCTCGGAATCACGCCCTGCCCCATCGCTAGAGTCTGTGGCACTACTCATAGCTATGTTCGATAGTTGACAACTGATGTGTCCCAAAGAGCTGGCTTTCGAGGCTTTCACGGCAAGCTTACAACCTGATAGACGGGCGCAGCAGCGGTTACGACGACAATGGCATAGACCTTAACCCGCCTTCTTGAGTTGCAATGATCAGGTTGCAGGAACGGTATAATTACAGGAAATTATAAAAAAGCGTTTGTATCATAGGAAGAAGGATGATAAGATAACAATCACCGCCCCCGCCAGGTGAACCCTCGGAAAAGGTTGGAGACTCACGACCAAAAGGGGGATAGCCTACACGTGCTCTATCTTAACACATAGATAGTAAAAATCAGTTGTATAGATATATAATACTTACATAAGAATTGTATTGGCTTTCTGAAGAATATAAAAGATTATAAGATGTTAGTATTGTTATTATAGAGTTAGGTGCTGAATGTGACAAAGGCTAAACTAGAAACAGTTTAATACCTTCTCCACATATATCTATATAAACATTGATAAGCTATCACTACCTATTGTTCATATCTATCGACTTTGTAATGTCCTTATATCTAGCTTAATTGATAACACTTTATATACATTAACCTCCATCTCATCCATTCATGCATTAACTTTGGCTAATGATAAAAACCTGCACTAAGGCGGTCAACGATTCTACCTAGAGCCGTGCATCTGGAGGAGTCCACACAAGAATTGCGGTCGTGACAGATTGGAAACGAGTAAAGGATGTCATAAAGTAAGGGAAACACATCATCCAGTCTCAGAAATACGTCCTCCATCGCTCGTTGGTAAGCCGCTTCACGCTGTGCGAATCGCCTTCAGTAGCGGTGTCTCCTACATTAACGTAACTCAGTGGCTGGACTGTTTGCAAATGCAGCTCTCGCCATTCTGGTTGCCGCGCTTCTCCTGCCATCATATCGTCCTTCCTGCTAGCAGAAGGAGTGGGAAAAGCAGTCAGAGCACACGAATGCGCACCGGATTCCTCCGGACCTGGTGGTGCTGTCCCTTGCCGCACATGTGGTCGCGACAGAGAGACAGGTGGGTTCTGAGGAACCTTCACGGAGGCCTGAGGACAAACACCTGGCCAGGTGTGACCGGGCAGCTCCATGTCCATATCTGTGCCAATCTCGATTGTTTCATAACCCGCTAGCTCCGAGTCCTCTTTCGGGTCGGTGGATGCTGTCAACTCGCGGTACTTCTCGGACGATGGAATGTCTGTGGTCGCTGGAACTCGACTCGAGAATTCCTGTCGTTTGGCCATCCACCATTGCTCCAACTGCTGTCCGTTGTGCAGGGGTAGTCGATCCCAGTCTTCCATTTGCGATCGCTTGCTACGCTTCAACGCAGAAGTCTGTACCAGCGTGTCATGCTGGGAGATAGAAGCAGTGCGACTCCCTACAAGCTTGCGAAGCTCAGTGAGGGTGTCATACAAGGCAATCTCGGTTTGTAGGAGGCGCTGCTCAAGCTTGTTGATATAACCCACTGGCAAGCCTCTTTTACATGTGTGGGGTCAGCAACACGATACGTTTCACTAGACAAACGAAGGGAAGGGAGGGTAGGAACGCCAATCCACCTTTTACTGCTCTGTGCATATCGGCACTCTGCAGAGACCGCGACACACTGAGAGCAGCGTGGCCTAAGATGCGTACCAGGTCAATAGGATGTCACTGCTTAAGAAGCTTGCGCTGGAAGACCATTGCTGACAATTTCCGATCACACTACAGAATATGCAGTGAGCTTTGAGCAGGTGGAACGGCCAAAAGTGATGTTCAAATAACCTTGGATTTCTTTTGCTTGCATCGCTCGCAGGAAACATCATTCAGGTCCTCTGCATCAGCTACAACTGCGAGACGGATATCAGCGTGTAGCTATGGATGCCCAGCGATATTCTCATCCACTTACCTTGGGTAGACATCTGTCCCTAATATTGTATATCCTAGGTGTATACGCGCTTCGATCGGTTTTACATGGCAACACTGATGAGTAACAAGAACATCGGAGGTTTGTTAACACCGTGCAATTCCGGAGTATTCTTTGTCCGAGAGGGCTACGGAAACAGAGGAGCGGGGAACGTTGTCCGGGTATCTCTGGTTGTAATGCGGAGAATGAGGCAAGTATAGCCTGAGGACCCATGACACGCCTACAGCTCGATGATGATGCTGATAGAAACAAGAGCGAAGTTTCAGTGTTCATCAAGCCACTACTTTAAAGCGCAACACTTCTCCATGCAAAGCACAATGGGCCAGATCCTGTAAGTGTCAAGACCGGTCTTGCGCATTAACCTTGGCGACAGCTCAGCCACACAAGCCAGGAGAGGACATCTCAGAGAATTCTTCTGGAGAAATGTCTTCTGGTTTGGACACACCGCATTCATACACGACCGAAAGGAAGAGGAACGAGACAGATGGCGTTGCCAAAGAAGAACGGGCGCGTCTGTAGACTTGGTCGTGGCCAGGTCGACTGGGTACACAATGGACACCGATCTAGATGGGCGCATTTACTGGACGAAAGCACTGAATTCTGTTCTAGAATTGCACTGGTTCCGCAACCACAACTCTCACAAAAGTACAGGCTTTACTCATCCGGACCTCAGCCACAGCAAACGGTAGGGTCATCACATCCTTCCGCATCCTTGCCACTGATTGGATCGCTGAGCGCCACCTGTAGCGTTCCCCAATCACACAAAAACTTACCCAGGAACGCGCCGATGATAATCGATATGATAATGTACCCGTTGAAGTACATGGCCAACAGCATGATGAGGTACGCCAGGCCAAACTGCACCATGTGTATGATGGATCGTACGAACTGCTGCAGCGGAGTGGGCCTGAAGGCTAGATACCTCGGCCCTGTAGTCTTGCAATCTGCGGGTTGAAGGATGGCATGTCGTTGGAACTGTCGAAGCATGGCGGCATCGTATTTTTTGCCGAGGCGTCGCATGAATTCGAGCGCGATGACGAGCAAGGCGACGCCGATGCAGGATACGGCGAACATGCCGTTGGTGGTGATATGCCAGGAGCTGGAGAGGAAGCCTGTCCACGAGCGTAAGAACTGATGATCCAGCATGGAGAGAGCGGTGAGTGTAGAGACTGAGAAAGGACGTGGTGAGAAAGTCGCTACTTACACGCGTCGATGGTTGTCCAGTTCCACAGCATCTTGATTGAGACGAATTAGCTTGTTTTCATTGGAAGATGGTTATAGAAACATACAGAGATCTTGCAACTGGATGCAGTAGCACCACCCATCGACATACTGCCCATGGAGTGGCTAGGAGCGGAGGTCGTAGCAGCTGCAACACTTGCGGTTGTGCTCGACGCAGCCATGCTTGACATGGACATGGTCATAGAAGTACTCATGATGGGGAGTTTGAGGGAGAAGAGAGGGCGAAGGTAGGCGTCCGGAAAGGAGAAGGAAAGAGAGACCAAGACAGTGAGAGAGCGTGAGCGTGAGCGTGAGAGCTGTGCTGTGCTGTTTCTCTCGCGCAGACTGATGTGAAGGTAGAGTTCTTGACGGCGATAGAACCATGAGAGATAGCTAATGAAGCTGCGAGGAAACAAGAGGTGAACGACGGCTTTGCTCGAATCGTATGATGGAAAACCGTCTCATTGTTGCTCAACATTGCTACGACTTCGGCGGCCTCTACGTAAACGTGGCTGCAGCCGCCTCAAACTCACGGCTGCAGTAGTTTGACATGTGGGTTGAGACGCCGAATGATTTCAGGGCGGTGATGCGACAAGAAAATGTGCTCAAACCCCCTCAAAATCCTTGGCAACGACGACTCCTGCGCAACTGTGCCCAGGTGAACGGGGATCGCTACACCGCAACCCGACAGCCGCGTTCTAGTACAAGGGAGCTTCTTTCAAGCTTCTTTCTCTTCTTATCCGAAGCCAATCGAAATCTGCTCAATTCCGCGTGCCGACTTTCGACTCGTCAGGACTGTGTCAACGGCGACTTCAGCCACGTGCATCCCCGTTTGACTTATTCATCTCTCCTCTCTCCCACTTCTTCTCACTGTCATTCTCGTATGTCCACACTGCCCTCTACCTACTGTCCCTACAATATCTTCTCTACCATCACATGCGAGGATGGTCGGCAGCAGTCACATCCAAAACTTCAGCGACGCAAAGACTCTACAGCCACACTGGGGTTATCATGCTCGTGTCCTTCCGTGCGCCAACGATGCCGGATCTTGCGAGTATCTGGACAGTGTATACTGGAGTCATGATGTCTCGGTGCTGTACTCATTCATCCTATGGGCGGTGCTTGGCGGCATGTTGTTCACCTGGGCACTGGGGAAGGGCTTTCTTCCATCCAGGCGGCCGTCTGTAACAATCGATAAAGAGGATGGCGAACAACCAGCAGCTCGACAGAGCGGGCTTTACCGTCTCTCGAGATCAGTCAGAGCCACGATCCGTCGTTATCTCCTCCCAGAGAGCATGTCAGGCCTCTTTGGCCGCACAACCCGTCTGCAGGTTCTGGTACTGGTGATACTGACCGGCTACCTGACTGTCTTCACCTTCGTTGGCATCGTCTACAAGAAGTGGGTCACGCCCGTGAAGAGCTCGCCTGGTGTCTACAACACGCGCACCGGTATTGGTCCTTGGTCTAACCGATTGGGTGTTTTGGCTTTCGCTCTTACGCCACTGTCTGTTCTTCTGGCGACGCGGGAGTCACTCCTTTCCCTCATCACTGGCATTCCGTATCAGCACTTCAATTTCTTGCACCGCTGGCTTGGCTACATCATCTTCTTACAATCTGCGTTCCACACGCTGGGCTGGACGATTGTCGAGGCAAGACTCTATCAACCTCAACCGAAAGTCTGGAACACTTTCATCGCGCAACTGTACATGATCTGGGGCATCATCGCCATGATCTTCTTGTCCTTTCTGTTTGTCTTCAGTACGCGATGGGCCATCAGATTGACTGGTTACGAATTCTTCAGAAAGGCTCATTATGTGGTGGCGATGTTGTACATCGGCGCCTGCTGGGGACACTGGTCGAGGCTATCTTGCTGGATGATAGCATCACTCGTGGTGTGGTTCCTGGACCGGGGCGTGCGGCTTGTGCGCACCGCTTTGCTGCACTACAACTACCTCGCCGGCAGCACCTCTGTGATGGGGTTCCAGAGCGCAACGGCCTCCGTCACTCACTTCCCGGACCAGGACCATGGCCACGTTGTTCGGCTGGACTTCGAACACAACCACGACACTTGGGATGTTGGACAGCACTTCTACCTCTGCTTCCCAGAACTGAGTATTTGGCAGTCTCACCCTTTCACTCCATGCAGCCTACCGAAATTCGGCCGCGGCTTGCAACCTCATACATACCTTCTTCGAGGCAAGAACGGTGAAACGAAGAATTTGGCGGATCTGGCCAACAGAAAACAAGAACGCAGGCGAACAGAGGATGAGAAAGCCGTTCGTGCCACGACGCCTGTGATTCTTGCTGGACCTTACGGAAAGTCCATCGTCGACAGCCTGACCACCGCCGCTGACACGAATGTCCTCTGCATCGCAGGCGGCACGGGTGTGACGTTTGTTCTGCCCGTACTGATGAGTCTCGTTACTGGATCTCAACTTTATTCTAGTAGCAGCATGATCGAGTTCGTCTGGATAGTGCGGAAGAAGAGCGACATGCTGTGGATTCGGGACGAGTTGGACACTCTGAGATTAGCCGCCAGGACAATGAACCTCAAGATCTCCATCTTCGTGACTCGGGAGTATGGCATGCACGGCGAAAGCACAGTCGCCGACCCACTCGATGCTTCGAAGGAGATCGCCATCGCAATTGAAGAGAGAGGGCCAGGGTCGGAGACGTCGACGCACGACCGGAACGCCGATCCGGAGATACAATCTCTTCCCTCCTCCTCCTCCGCACCACCTGACTACCACAAAGAAGACGCTTCGCGCTCTCCGTCCTTCGCCGTCCACAAACCTCATGTGTCGGACGCCTCCAGCTCATCCGGGCGACACCCCGACCTCGCGGCCATCGTGAAAACCTTCGTCTCCGGCACGGTGCGTGGCCCGACACGGGTTTTCGCGAGCGGACCGGGTGGGATGGTGTCTGACCTCCGACATGTCGTGGCGGCTTGCAACGACGCGGGGAAGGTCTGGAGGGGGGATGAGAGGTACGATGTCGAGCTTGTGAACGACGACCGGTTGGAATGGTAGGCGCATGGGCTCAGTGGTTTGAGATGGCGATCGGGAGTCTTTTTGCTGTTATGATTGCTTGATGAGGAACGGAAGATGGCGTCAATCAATGGTAGCTCATCTGTGTAGATGAATGCAGTTTGATGATAGTGTTTAGAGGCATACTACATTCATCGCAGAGCGATTTTGAGTCATGCTCGATACGTTTAGCAAGACAACTTCGGCACACCACAATCCTGGGAATGCGAAGGCCGACAAGTGAGGGAAAGAGGCACGTGATCCCCCGCGCCCGCCTGGAATGTAATGCCAGGGCCGTAAGATCTAGCGCCTGGCAACATATGTCCGAGGCATGAAGGGCTTTTCCTGCTGATTGAGAAACAATGTGACCGGGCCACAGGCAGTGAATCCAACGCTTGTACGGCTTCGGTGCTGAGAAGTGTAAGCTGCGAGGCGGGGGATCCGTATTGGCCGCCGATTCGAATCTCATACTGGTACTCGCAAAATGCAATGGACCCTATTCCAACCAACCGGGCATCACTTCCAACCTTTTTGAATCTATCGAATGCCTCAAACGAGGACGGAACTGACGCCGTCTTTACTGCAACCCCACGGACCACGCCTTGTCCAAGCTCAACTGGCGGTCCGCAGGTGCCTGCTACCCGTACGTATTCAGGAATTACACGGTGGACACGTCGATACTTGCCCTATCTGGAAGCCGGGTCTGCACTCGTGGGGTGTGAGAGTGATGACATTCAGCGGGGACTGGCAGTCGGTCAGCAAGCCCGAGGAGATCGAGATGGATGGAGGAACGTCGAGAGCTACATTGTAGCTACAATTCACGATGATCGACCCGTGTTCATGTCGGCTTTGTGAAAGACATCTTCGTACATTATAACCAGATACGGAGGTCAGAGTTTGACGGCAGTAGGATATTGACAGGTGGATGATTTCGGTGACGCTGCTGTGACTGGGATGGGGGTTAATACTGGGGACTGCGGAAGCGTGGGGAGAGTCTAATCGAATTGTTTCTACACCAGATTCTATGGAGGTCGTGTGTTGTGCTGTGTTTGTCCTAAGTCTACTCTGCTCTGCCTCCTCCGTGGCTGACTTTGGCCCAGCAGCACCTCCTTTCTGGGTAGCGGATTCAGGTCGGTCCCTCAGCATTTAGCTCGTGTTCAACCGGTCAGTCCTCTTGTGAGAAAACTACTGCTCCATACCTTGAGCCCTGTCCCAATTCGCCGATCCTGCAAGCAAAAAGAAAGACAGTGAAACTATGAAGTTTTCCTGATTCAACGAACGCCCAAGAGCCACGATTACCCCAGTCCGATCCAACCAACTCCGTGTAGAAGAGTGTAGCCAGGGGTGATCCAAGATCTCAGCCATTCCGATAACCCCAAAGAGTCGATTCGCCTTGGCGCGTGCAACACTGTTCCAAAGTCATGAAAGAAGCGTAGTGTTCACCCGGTAACTGTGTTTGCTGCACCAAAGATCCCCCGTCTTGTTCATTCAGGCCTCGTTGTCCTCGATGCAAAAGACGACCTGCGCATCCATGAAGGTCCGCTCCAACTGCGCAAGATCATCACACATGCTCCAAGACCATCTGATAGGCGCTAAGACCGTCTTGAGATCGGGAAAGCGGCTTTGCAGACAAGCAATCGCAAGACATTTGAGTTGTCTCAGCAAGATGTCCGGCTGATCCTCTACGGCTTGGACGTGAAGGTATCGAAGTGACGGGGGAAGTAGATCTGGGAGGTCCGGGTTGGCAGGGTGAGGGTTCACAACGAAGTACTGATGGATCTCGACCGTAGTGAGGCTCTTGAAGTCGTGCAGAGAATCCAGTGGGTACCAGAGAACCGAATGTTTCGCCCGCAGGTGTTCTCGTCTGATAGTCAGGTGTTTCAGAGTGTCCTGGCACCCCTTCATGGCCTGAATGAGGTCGCAGTCGAGATCTCTCTCAGTCTGACCGTTAAGCAGACAGATCTTTAGGGTTTCGAGCAGTGGACAGGCCTCTAGCAGACTTTCCAGAGCGGGGTGACATGGGAAGCAGCGCAGTTCGAGGCTAGTGAGACTGGTAGGGGCTATCGTTGCACCCGGCCAAGGCATCCAAGGGATTACGGGCAGCCGCTCCTCGCAGCTGAGAAAACGCAGCGAAGGTATGCGCAGGGGAAGAAATCGGGTCGAGTCCAGATCGGTAGGCCAAGCACCAGGGAGAGGGTGTCGAGCAACGCGGGGGAAGCGTAAAGCAAGCCGGACAAGTTTGGCGAAGCGCTGGATCGAGCTGACGCACGGGTCGATAGTGGTCTCAAAGATCCGCTTGACGCAGGTGTGAACTGTCGGAAGGACGACAGACAGTTGAGTGACGTTTGGCAGATGAGCAATGACCAGGGCGAGCAGCGCGTCCATGTCGCTCCTTCGCAGATAAAAGATCCAGAATGACTGGTCTTGGGTGGGCAGTCCCAGGGAACGCACTGCTCTGGTGAACTGATAGACTTCGTCGTCGGTCTCGCCCCGGGGAGGGCGTAACGTCCTCCGAGCGGGTAAGACCTCCACCGGAGCGGCGAACTCGAAGCTGTCTACGCGAGATGCGAGCTTGCTGTCCGTAAGGATGACGCGGAGGATAGAGCGAAGTTTTGGCTCGAGATTGACAGATCCCTGGATGGTGATGTGACGATACAATTAGGGGCGTGTAACGTCGCGGATGCCTCGCGAGACCAGAGATAGCGAGAGCAGGTCTTGCTGCTCGACACGAGGAAAGATGTGGTCGACAAGCTCATTTGGGAGATCCGTTAGGGGTGCCATCGCGTAAGGTGGAGAGCGCTTGAGAGTGGACAGAAAGGAATACAACGGTTGGAGACGGCGTTGTTGCGAGGTGGGGGAGTGTGCTGTTGTGTGTGAGAGAATGCACACGTGAGAGAAGGTAGGTTGGTAGGTTGTAAGACTACAAACGCGCAAGCACAAGCGGAAGATCAATAACGCCTATTCCGTGCCTATTCCGCGGCAGGAGAGGGAGATAAGTGAAACAAGCGCCTATAAATCATACATCTTACCTTCTCCTACACCTTCCTTTACATGTAGATGGATTGCACCTTCACGTTCCATTATTCCACCATCTTTGAACTCCATTTGGTCCACAAGATAGGAGTGGATAGCTTGTTGTATAACCTAGGCCTTAAGACTTACTAACCACAGTGAACTTTACACTCACCAACTCCTACAACACAACATCCACCGTCACTGCTAGGATTCTAGAGCCGGGGGTCCAAGCAAGCAGATGCATTAACAACGACTGACCATGGCACCGAAGATAGCTACACCACAGACATGCGAAGCCCGCCCCAAACGAGAAATCCAACGTGCCAAAACCTCTCAGAAAGATCACAAATACCAGATAAATCGGAAGAGACTCGACATGAGCGGGCCACAAGGCAGAGACCGCAGCGCCGCCGAACATAGCCACTCACCTCAGCCCACACGCTCTTCACAAGCACCGCCCCGAGATCATCCGAGACAGCGACGGTGGATGTTGTGTTGTAGGAGTTGGTGAGTGTAAAGTTCACTGTGGTTAGTAAGTCTTAAGGCCTAGGTTATACAACAAGCTATCCACTCCTATCTTGT
>Ga0068621_1000064_pt1 | contig 12530 bp, 12 predicted proteins | sample InSIn5SAF170_FD_77485 | JGI IMG/M metagenome (GOLD analysis project Ga0068621, IMG submission 77485) | Clean room microbial communities from NASA Spacecraft Assembly Facility at Jet Propulsion Laboratory, Pasadena, California, USA -... ... | reverse complement strand
CTTTTTGCACATCTGTTCCAGAATTATGTCACTCTCAAGAAGTATATATGAACAACTCCGCCCAATCTTTCATCAAGCCAACCACCATTAGAGTTCACCACACTCTCTGTCCGACAGCGTTATGTCATTCTTCGTCTGATCTATTTATCCAACCCTCACTCGCCAAGTGAGGAGTTAGAAAAGGGCTCTTTAGCCTATCGATACCGGAACATTCCCTGGCTATGGTGGGGCGAGTCCAGCCTCTGGAATCACTGGAATCGTTGCTGAACTCCTGTGGGGTCGCATTTCGGCAGCTTTCGGTGCGGTGGACACCTGCCACTGACTCTCGAGCCAGATCAACGTAGCAAGACAAAGTGTCCAACGATCAAGACCTGGTGGAACAAAGATTATGCGCCAGGATTCCTCGTGTGTGCCGGAGATATCTCGAAAAATTTCCGAAAAACTTGATGGTCCCGCGTGATCGTTCAAACGAGATTAGAATATCAAGTATAATGGATCCTTCAAGGTCTGGGAGTCGAATACGACCTGACTATTTTTTTTTCTCCAATATGCAGCTCTGGCATAAACGACCAAGTGGATGTCATGCCTCGTCTCGAAGCACATCTTTTGCCCTCCCCAAGACAATCAGGGTCCTTCTGCAAATTGAGACTCCACAAAGGGTCTCACACTTCGACAGGCAGGTATGAGGTTAAGCATTTTTGCAAGGTCACTTGACGCTCTATTCAATGCACTACCCACGAGGGATTGCCTCTGGGTCCTTCCGTATTTGTGTTCTTTTGTAGTCATTTGCTCGTTCTTTGCAGTACACGCCAGTACCAGGACACCACTTACTTTCACCTCACACTCCATGCATTGGTCGAGTCTTCCCCTCGTAGTCATCACTCTGTCAATTTGATCTCGATCCCCCCCGCATATCATTCATTGATCGCTGTTCCCCCCCACGGGGTCGCAAGACGGGGAAGATCCTAGTGGTGGCTCACGGAGGCAAAAAGATTTGCTTTTAATCCTCTATAGAGCAATGCATCTGCATCTGCACCCAGCCGCCTTCACCTCTGCCATCCAGATCCTAGACTCATATTCTTGGGCACAATCACTCCAAGCCACACCGTTCTGTCGTGCCACAAAAGACCCCTATCCTCTGCACTCATCCCGTGGTTGGGGTTTGCAATGTAGGCTCCTTGCAGTATCATGGAGAATGTGCTTCCGTGTTTGAACTTGAATGGTCTAGACCTCGTTTCCCCAGAAACTCCGCAAACTTCAATATTCTTTGTTGAGAACATGGGGTTTTGGAGAATGCGAGAGTGATCTGTGTCAGTCCTGTCGTGCGCGGCGTGTGAGTTTATGTTGTGTTACCAAGTGTGCATAACCCCCGCGCTTTGCCAATCTGTTGACGATGACATCTCCAACTGGACGTGGCCAGCTTCATTACACCGCAATTGCGTATGTGTGAATCAGTCGACACGTCGTGCATAGAGAAGAGAGACTGCGAGCTCGGTCAACAGATGGGTCTCCACGCATTTGTCGATAGAATATACACACACCTCTGTTGGGGATGCATATCCACAACTGGGTGATATCCTACTTGCTGTACATCTGCAGAAATGTATGTTCTGTGTTCTGTCATGTTTCGATTTCCAGTGGAAAAGCTTCCACGGTCATCACTATTTCCGGAGGTGCAGAAGACGTGAAAAGGCGCAGGCAAATTCATTCCCACTTTGCAGGATGCTTTGCTTGTCCTCCTTGATGGTCCCACTTCGTTTGATGCTTACAGATTGGGGGAGTTTACAAGAACTTTGTCGATCTGCTCGGCATAAGAAATGCGCTGTACGACACTTTGTCCGTTCGTTTGTACGTCGGGAATGTGGTTTGGTGACTTTTGCTTTCCCAGGCATCGTTTCTGCGATGGATTCTTAGTCTCGAAAATCCTCAACTATGTTCAACCGTGTCATCCCTGGAGGTATGGTTCTGTTGCCTAGCTTCTGCATTTGTTCACAGCTACTGAGGCTCCGCACTCCTGGGATGATAATTTGTCTCTCGTCTACTCAAGCAAGACGGGGATGGTTCATGAGTACTACCCAATAGCAGTTTAAGATAATTTTGTAATCTTAAATTTGTAGGAATTTGTGATAACACATCTGAACGAGTCGGTATCAACGCGAGCAATTGTTTGGTTGTTTGCTCTCTCTAGGTAGGAATATTTGCATCGCTTTCCTAGTTAATTTGTTGCTATGCCAAAATTTCGATGATGAAACAGCAGTAGAGAGGAGCTGGGTGCAAGCATGTGCCACAATCACGAAGACTATGCCCGTTTCGTGTTGTTGTTCGAGTTCTGATAGATGTGAAAGGAATTTGTAATGGTATATATCAGTTCTCATGCCTTTTCTGGGTTATTCTTGCCTCACATCCCCGAGATATGAAGACCACCATGAGTTAAGTCAGCCGTTCAATGGGGAAGGGTATATGATCTTCAGTTCTAAATCCAAATCTCGAAATTGGGCAAGTGATTGCCCGTCTCGTCTTGGAATGGATCGTGTTCAGTACATGCCTTTCCATGCCTACAAAGCGAGCTTTTAAAGAGGTTTTTAGCATGTGAACGTACACATATCCCACAGCTTAATGCTGACCTCTATACATAGCATGCGAATCAGAAAAATTACTAGACTGAAGGGTGGAAACGACACGACTGCAAAATAGATACCACTCTGATATGTCACAAAAGGATCGGCTTCGTCTTAACTTTGCCCTCGACTTTTCCGTGTGTCACATGTACAGGACAATCGATTCTAAGACTGAGGCCTTGAAGATTGAAGAATTTCCCCGCGTGGAGAAGAATGAAGATTGTTCGTGGTGAATATCGATAAGCTGAGAGACGATCACTAAAACATTGTCATCTTCTACGTGATGTGGCAGGAGAAAGGGCAATATGTGTTGTCGACTGAAGAGTGTCAATGGTAAATTTCGACCACGCACGCACATGTGAACAGGATTTATATCATGATAGATACGACACTCTCATCACAGTTCTGCCTGAGCAATCGATGATAATGCAGATAGAAGCTTATGACAGACTGGCTTTAGTCAATACGCAAACTTGTAACTTCCTTTCTTCACACTTCACCCAGCCATGAAATTACATCCTGCACCCGAAACCATCTTCTCCTCAGTTTCTCAACCATAGTTGTTGGTTGACACAAGCATTGCGACACCAACATTTTCGACAAAATCAAGTAACCTTGTCAGGATGTCTCGCAAGAGTAAGTGTTCCCATTTCTTTCGCAATTCCTGGGTATGTATGTGCGCAGGCATCGTATACTCAAAGCACATCAGCTCCACGAAAACTTCACTGACAGGCTCGAAGAATCCAAGAAGCCCTCTGTCCGTAAGGGCAAGATTGGAGAGCCCCTAAAGCACAACCACAAGAAGCTAGACAACAGTATCTCCAAGCACCAAGTCAAGATCCAAAAATCAAAGAAGCCTCGACATACGACACCGTTCAAGCATCGACTATCGGTGGGTACACCTCCCATCCACCTCCAAAATCTACCATTCTGTGCATAGCTAAAATCATAGCTCAGGCACACAAGCTAGCCAAAGCGTACTTCCTCATGAGTGACGAACAAAAGAAGCGTATCACTACTGATTTATCTGTCATCAACGTCGCTGCGAGCAATGCCTATGTCGCTTTGTTTGCAAAGATGACGGCTGTTAAGGGAAAGGGAAAGAGTGCAAGGGAGAAGCTTAAGGAGTTGGACAACGAGATCAAGGAATTGGTGAAGAGAAATGGCGGGAAGGAAGTCAATTAGGCAGTGAAGATGGAAAAGTGTACTGGCCTGCGTTGAAGAGGAGATGGTGCTTCTGGGAGTGGCTGCTTAAGGAAGGCAGGTTCATGCCTCATGAGTGTTGCGACTTTTGTGCATGGGAAGAGTATGCTCTACAGAATGACAGGCAGATGAGTAGTGCTCAGTGGAAATTTACCACTACAAATCCCATATAAATCGTTCCGCATCGGGAATTCCCCATACTCAGCACGCGGCGAATGCTTGATACTCCATATCAATGCAGCTCGCACGGAAGTGAAGATGCCAACATCATGATATATTTGTCAAAAAATCTCCTCATGTATCTCCTTACAGTTTGCACCGCACAAACAGGTATCGATGAAGACTGCAAGCACGAGGAAGCACCGGATTGACGTGACTAACGTAGTCCGCGGCATATGCATCGATAGGAGGAACGGAGATGGCTCTGGTAGCAGCCTACTGTCGACGACGGCGACCTCGACACTCAGGATCTTTGCCAAGTTCAATACCTGGCGTGCAGAGAAGCGTGTTGTATCACTGAACAGCGGTGCGAATGCTCGATAGGCTTGCTCGCGTGCGCCAGCATTGTACAGAGAGATGGATGAGACAGTCCTAAATCATTTCTCTTGTGATCGGACTCGGGAGATTACAGCTTTCAAGTAGAACCAGCCAAAAATATCTATCAGAAGCCCAGTCAATTCAATATGCAACGTGAAGAAAGTGAAAACAAAGCTCAAAGTCCGTAGGATCTCTGGGTTTGAGCTTCTGCATCTTTCTACTTCTAAACAGCAGCGAGTTTATGACCTAGCAGCCAAAAACAACACCAGCATCAATAACAGCCCCGACACCACTCTTGACACTATCCACCGCTCTCTTCAATACGTCCTCTAACCTATCCGCATGAACGACCTTTTCAGCAAACAGATTCCCTCCCGCTGCAGCCTTTGCGATGCCAGAATAATCGGGTGACGGAGCGAATGAGATATTGAGTTCTTCGTTTGTGGCTTTCGAGCCGAGGCCTTCTGGGTGGACGAGAAGTAGAGAGCGCTTGGGAGCATGCCATCCTATGAACTGTTAGGATCCTCTGTGATGTCTGTGCTGACTTGAAGTATTCGAAGTGTACTTCACAAGACCGTGCTAGAAAAGAGGACATACCTTTGTTGTTCAGGACAATCGTCAAAACGGGAATCTTATACCGTTGAGAGATCCAATAAACACTTCCAGGAACCGAGAACAAAAAGGTGCCATCCCCCACAATCTGCACAACAAACTTGCCCTTTCCTTCACCATTCTCATATTCCGATGCAAGTTTGATTCCAAGTGCACCACCACCTGACCATCCCAACCCACCGCCTCCACAGTTGATCCAGGTACCTGGCAAGGTCGCTTGAATATTGTCAGCCACGAAAACGGTATTGGTGACCGCCTCGATTGCGAAGATAGTATCATCTGGTACGACACGACGAAGAACTTGGCATAGATGTCCTGTTCCGAAAGTGTTGTCCTCCAGAGGGTTGCTAGCTTCTTTGATCTTGGCCAGCCTTTGGGTATGTGCTTCAAGGAGAGCATCCCAACGATCGGAGTGATGTTGAGAAGTCAACTGTGATGAAAGATTGCTGGCAATATATTTAGTGAGTTGAGTAATTGAAATGAGACTGTCCGCTCGGTATCTCGAGAGTGCATCGAGGTAGAACACTGGCATTTGTTGTTTGAGGGGATCCACGTCGATGTGGTAGATTTTTGCCGACTTCTGTGGAAGACATTGTGTATTTATCCATGGCACATCTGCAAGCCGTTAATCATAAGTCACTGTTCAGCACTACGATAACAGCATCTTACCGCAATCAATGATAAGAATCACGTCTGCTGTCCTGATGGAATCGTCGTTCGAGTATCTCAAACCAAGCCATGCTCTGTGATCGGCTGGAAAACACATGTCACTTCCACCAGTATCCAATACACGAAGTCCTTTGACCGTATCTGCAAGCTTCACTAAAGCAGGAACTGTAGCATGATTTCGTCCAGTGTAGCCAACAACCACAAGAGGTTCCTTTGCACCAACAAGTGCTTCTGAGATCTCCTTGATGGCATTCTCCGACAGAGCAGCAGGTTCTACGGGTTTCCAGTATGATTGTTCCAGGTGATATGGTTCAAGATCCTCCTCCATGACTTCTCTTGCACCACATAGATAGACAGGTCCAGCTGGTGCACTGGTGGCGAACTGCAAAGCTCTGTTGACCATCTGTTTGATGTTTTTGCCGGTCTTGATTTCGGCTGTATATCGACAGTATTGACCTACGATCTGTTTCTGATCTGGGACATCCTGAATCCAGTGGATGTATTCTGTTCGAGAACCACGCATCTCGCCCTCGATTGTGAAAGGTGATAGGCCAGCGAAGAGAAAAACTGGTGCACGTCCACAGGATGCCTAAATCACGTTAGATTTTCATGAAGTGTGTAAGTCTGTTTAGAATCACAAACATTATGAACTGCAGCACCACTGTTCATCTGTTAGCAGTGTTCACATCAGCATCGAAGACACCTCAGCGCTTCTGCACTAGCATAAATGCAAAGATGTTAAATCAGCACCTTGAGTTCTCACATCACTTACAATCCTTGAGTACCAACATCAACATGTACCAGAACACACTGTGGTTTACCAGTCAAGCGAGCATAGCCATCAGCCATGGACATGGCGACCATCTGAATTTGCTTAGTATATACAACGATCAGTGACAACCTGATAGCATACCTCATTAGGACATGTGATGATCTTGGGAAATTTATCTGGCGTTTCTTTTTGTCCTCTGACCATGGCTTCCATCTACAGGAACAGCTTTGTCAGTCATTCTCACTTTGAAAGAGGCAGAAGTTGTGGCTGTCATGTGAAGGCATGTTTGGATCTGGCTTCAATCGCTGATTTGCTGCCTTGGTGAAAGTGGAAATGTTAGAGAAGTGCCTACATACGATCGAAGGATGATCCGAGCCAAGATTGACGAAGCAATGGGTTACTCCAGCCTACATTATCACATTGTTAGTGTTGAGCAATACATTCTAATCGATAGTGAAGCGTACCTCCCACAAGCTCTCGAACATGGCAAATGACGCCGTGTACACCATCTTGACTTGTTGTTATCTAGTGTTATATGTATAAGCATTCATTCTTCTCGTGGAAGACAGGGATGCCAACATACTGACTGTGATGAGTATTGACTTAGATATCCACTGGACACAATCTAATCAACAAAGTCGCAAAGTACCAGAACTGCGGATACGAGAGAAAAAGAGCCGTATGAGCAAAACACACAAAAATACCAAGAGATCAGATAGTTGTAAGGTATAAAGAGAAACTCAAAAAGAAAACCAAAACCCCCCCCCTCCAAGCTCAAATAGTAGATACCCCGGATCTTGGCAGGGACCATTGGTTGATCGAATTGGAGGGGAAGTTCGACACTCGGCGTTCCATCGGCTCAAGGCATGGATGGATCCAGTGACTTTTTTCCAACACGACGTCAAACCGCCAGTCAAGAGAAATCACACCCAATACACGCGACCACGCAATGGGGACGGCCCAATTATGTAACTCTTACCTATCTGTAGCCGCCCCTCAGACAGATAGATGCTACCTTTGTCCCCGTCGTATCGAAACGCGTTCACAACGTGTATTCCGAAAGATCACATGCTCGTGTGGAGGGGTATCTCTACCTCCTCCCCACTGGTGATGACGGAGTTCGATATGGAGCCTCCCCCTCAACCATCTCGGTGTTCGGCGTGTGGACACAAAAAGAGATGGAGCAGAGGAGGCTCTTTGGAGAGTTCGATTGGAGACTTCTTTGCCTATCATCGGAGACGTTCATGTGCATGTACATGGGATGGTACTGACTCGAGCAGTATCTGCATATGGCATTGGGGGACTCTCTGCGGGGCATCGTGGTGTCAAGCAATTGAGATACACATTAACATGATATCAGAATAAACAGCTTGCGATCGATCAAACGCGCATCCTCAAAACGATCCGTGGATCAGATGTGGACATCGGAAGTTGGGGAACGCTCGTCACGCCATGTACAAGGAGACCTCGATCCAACCTGCTAACGAGAACATCATCGAACGAACGAACGAAACAATAGCGACCGCAGCGACATATCGTTCTGTCAAAGATCCAGCAAGAGACTGGTCTTCGAGCACATACACATGAACGCACCGAGAATGCAGTAGTTCTGCAATGGATGGTGTTTGATGCAGTTGCGAAGAACATAAGAGATTGTGACGCGTACTGCTGGCATATGTTGCACAACACGATACTTCAGGTCATCGCTACACAATCGTCTCTCAATGTCAACTTTATTTAGAGTTGTACGACTGGAATCAGAGTGATAAGGTATATGAAAAAGAAAGAGAGGAAGTCTACAAGACAAGACAATTGTTCGGGTATAAGCAAGGCACGGGGCTTCTGCTGTATCCATTCGCGTTGACTGAGAAGGACATCAAGAGTTGTGGAACTGTCACAAGTGTGCATGGTTTGAAAACATTGTTTGATGGTGAATCTCTCAATTCTGATTTCTATCTATCTGCAGTCCAAAAGCCAGCAAGTAAACGCAATCTAAAATATCATACCACCAAAAAAAATAAAAAAATCCCAAAATTTTTTTCTTTCTGCTTTCCTTTTCTTTTAATCAGATGTAAAAAGCCGAACGATTTATTCCCAGCGATAAACTCCATCAGAGTAAAGCACGCGCTGTCTCCTCTGCGCGGGACCGACGGAGAATCGTCGTCCGGGCATCTGTCTCTCCCTCAATCGCTGTCTCATGGCCTCCTGCTCCTCGGCCTCCCTCTTCATCTTCGCCGCCAACTCTCTATCCTCCAGTCTTCGTCGAGTTTCCGTCGACAAGAGCCTGTCACCAGAGATCTTGCGCTCCCTCTCATCCAATCTCATCCCTCCCATCATCGCCGGTAGGGCCTCGGTCTGATCCACGACCGGTCGCAGGTATTGGCGGCTCTTGGGTGGCTGTGATGAGAGTGGGACAGCTGGTCGGTTGCGGATGGCCTCGTCGTGAGCGCGGATGTGCTCGTCACGCTTCTTCTCAGCTTCGAGCTCGGCGATTCGAGAATCGCGTCTCGCCTTGGCCTCGATCTTTGCTCGCTCTTCCGATTGGAGATCGAACGAGGTGTGTGAGGAAGATGGTGAGTCCCAGTCAGATCGTCGGCGTGAGGGCGATCGCTGTCTGCGTGCTGGTCTCTCACCAACCACGGCGCCAACAGATGGAACGCGTGGTGGTGGGCGAGGTCGCTCATCGACGATGATGGGTCGTCCACGGGCCACTGGTGAGTTAGGTGCTGTGTAGACTTGGTTGTACTGTTGAGGTGGTGTTCGGGGTGTTGGGGGAGCATCTACGATGATGATGCGCTCCTTGCGGTGTTCTCTCTTTGGTTTAGGAGACGCAGATCGTTTCTTGAGCTCAGCTGATCGTCGCTGGGAGTCGCGTCGTCTGGCTCCGTCCTCAGCAGACAGGTATCCTCCGGAGCGTCGATTGATGGATCCGCCAGATGAGCGTGGGGGAGTGTGTGGTCTCATGACAGCCGGGAAGACTCTTGCGTGCGAAGTGAGCATGTACTCGGTGGAGGGCTCACCCCAAGAGATCTTTCGTGGTGGGTTCTCCAGCGAAGAAGTCTTGCTGCATGGCCGTCCTGGTTGTCCGTATTGACAGATCGAGGTCTGTCTGAATTCTGAGCGTTGGCCGTCTGGGTAGACGTCCACGTAGATGTTGGTGACGCACATGGTGACGGTGGTGGATTGGTCACTTGTGGTTGTGTTTCTGTTGTGGTGACTTGGTGTCAGTCAGTGAGGTATTGGTAGTTTGATCGTAGTAACGAGAGTCGTCAGTCTCCTGGATCAGGCACGAATTGAAGTCGTATTTCGTTTTCTATTCGATGTATGAGAGGCATGGAGACGACATGTACTTATAGACGCAGACAATCGATCCGTCGAGATGATTGCGTGGGGATACAGGGAAGGGGTGTATTGACCGAAGAGTGTTTGTGATTGTTCTGGTGTTGGCGGGAGGGTACGCAGTCACAAGAAGTCCTGATTGATATGGCGTGGTGACTTCGGTGAATGGAGAGTATGCCTTGCGCGTGACGACCAAGAAGGGACACGGAAGAACAATTGATGGTACTTTGTTTGGACTACGAGTGATCTGACTTGGGGTCTCTTTGTGTCCTTTGTGAATGATGTCGATAAGGGAGAGGATGAGAGGATAAGAGGAGCCTGGATGCTGGGGATCGTGAAGAAATATATGTATGGTCAATGGTTACCTAGCTCGTTGAGCCATACAGACATGAACATTGGCATGTCGTCTTGTCTCCACCATCAATTGACCACCTCGCACCCCCAGTCGCGCGAGGGAGCCTACTCGGTCGAGCCAACCCTGACCGATGACTCCAAACGGGAAGAGGGTGACTGCAGGAGTGGAACCCCCTAGACCCACCCGTTCCCCTTCCTTAGCGATCCACTCACAGCCACTAGCAGAGGCAAGCCATGAGGGCGAGACACCAATTGCGAGGCAGAATTGACGTGGATTCCAGGACTGGGGCCAACGACGACTCAGCCCTGTGGATGGAGTTTGGGTGGATGATGAATGATGGGATGCAGGACTGGAGGCACGAGGGAACCTTTTGGCGATGGTGTGTTTGCAGGGCCACGGGTGTCAACACGCTTGGAGTGGCTCAGTCAAGTCCTGGTTTTGGCAAGGGATGCGTTGAAGGGGAAGAAGAGATGATTGCGGTTGGTCGATGGCGGTCGTGGTAACGAAGGACTCATACCTTTTCATCAGTAGATGTTGTTGTGTGTGGAGACCACCCCTTTGGGATTTTTTGTTTTTTTGTGTGCTATGTCCGAAGGGTTGAGCAAGTGGTTTCTGTCAATTTGCAAGCGTGAAGATGCTCAATCAGGACCGACAGGAAGCAGTGGTCGCAATCAATCAATCAATAGTCCCAGGACGCGACACTACAACGTTGCAAACTAAGACTGCTCCCTCGTCACGATACTTTTTCTTTGCTCCTCGTCTAAAAAAAGAGGAAGATTGGCCACTCATCATACTCCCCAAAAGAAAAAACCAAAATAGAAATTGATTTCCTCGACCAGACCATGAAACGAGAGAGAGAGATGCTGGTGAAGATCTGTCCCATCGCCCGTTCCCCTTACGCGCAATCTTGTGAACAATCATCCTTGAGAGGCGGCGGCCAGATCCCCCCCCATCAACAAGGTTTTACCTCTTCCCTTTCTGCCTCTCTCACATACACACACATCTCCCAATTTCTATGTTTGTGTCTCATTTCAACTAAACTGTTTCATGTGGCGGCAGGCAAACTCGACCACCAGACTGGACAATCTGCAAACTTCGTAAGAGTCATCTCATCAAGTGACACCCAGCCAGCACCCGTTGGCTGGTTTCGCGCGAACCACCCACCCCACATGTACTCACTGTACAGAAGAACACTTGCATGCCATCTGGCTTGGTAGATGCAAAAAGAGGCCAATGCAAGCTTGCAAACCACTCGCTCGACTCACAAACACACGCAGCGTTTGGCCCGTCTGCACTCCGGCACAAGCACCGGGTCTCTTTCTTGCTGTGCTCTTCCATATCCATCCGTCAGCACAGAAAGAAAATCACGTCTCTCGTCAAATCTCCACATTCTTCATCAAACGTGTGTGTGTGTGTGTTTGACGGTTTCATTTCGAGAAGGCAGTGCAGCAAGAAGGAACCACCCACCATCACTGGCTCGGTTAGCCCTGCGCCTTCCAAACCCCCCTTGAAGCTTTTTTGGCTCGGCTGCTCCCCTCCTCCACAACTTTGCAGGCTGTGTCCTCACCGAAAGCCTCCACCCACATCACCAATTCCCATTCTGTGGCCGATGCCTCTTCCATCGTCATCAACATCCCTTCCCCCCCTTCCGTTCCCCTTCCAAGTCTTCGGTCAACGGCTCTTGCGCAACCCAAGACAACAAAGCTTTGACGCCCTTTGGACTTTTTCGAATGGGCCATGCATGAATGGGTCCGCGTCGAAGGATTGGAATTGATGAATGGGAAGTCGAGCTCACGATGGGAAGACGGGATTGGTCGCGTATACGCATGGAAACGAACATGTCAACAGAAAAGAAGATGCATTTCGATTACATCGTGGTACAGTAGCTCCCGCCCTTCGTCTTGCTTGCGTTTGCAGGACTTTGGGACTTGGTATTCATCCTCTAGGACTTTTTACTTGTCGCCTGTACGATCAAGGACTGAGAACGAAGAAGGGCGTCGTGCATGATGACGACTCCAAGAGTTTCTTTCTCGTCCAATTCTTTGCTCCCCCTGAACTTCAAGCTTGCAATGTCGAATTCGTTCAAAGACCGCCCTTGACCATATGACGCTGAGTAACGAGCGTCGTTTTGGGTAAAGCACTGCGTACTCACTCTCCCGCACACATTCACCCACCACCCAAACCGTCGTCAATGGCTTGGCGAAATGGGAGAGACGTGATTTTCTTTCTGTGCTGACGGATGGATATGGAAGAGCACAGCAAGAAAGAGACCCGGTGCTTGTGCCGGAGTGCATACGGTCCAAACGCTGCGTGTATTTGTGAGTCGAGCGAGTGGTTTGCAAGCTTGCATTGGCCTCTTTTTGCATCTACCAAGCCAGATGGCATGCAAGTGTTCTTCTGTACAGTGAGTACATGTGGGGTGGGT
>Ga0068621_1000063_pt1 | contig 12719 bp, 8 predicted proteins | sample InSIn5SAF170_FD_77485 | JGI IMG/M metagenome (GOLD analysis project Ga0068621, IMG submission 77485) | Clean room microbial communities from NASA Spacecraft Assembly Facility at Jet Propulsion Laboratory, Pasadena, California, USA -... ... | reverse complement strand
CTTCAACGATGTGGCGAGGCTTGACGAAGTCCGAGCTATACTGCCAGTGATTCAGAAGAAGTTATTCAATGAGGTCGCACGAACTATCCTGATGGGTAGAGGCGATATTGCGACCCAAGATGACCTGATCAAAGGCGAGCTCACGCTTCGAGGCGACGGGGAGATTGTTTGCGTTGCGGATACTGGCATTGATGCGCAACATGCAGCATTTGGCAGTCGTGTCCTCCCTCCACGAGCTTGGGGCCGTCCTGGGCAGCAGGGTACATCTGGAAGAACAGATGATCCGGATGGACACGGAACTCATGTATCGGGCTCCGTGCTCGGAGATGGTACATATAACAAATCAGCCACTGAGACGGTACGTGTACAAGGAACGGCTCCAGAAGCGAGACTTTTGATGCAATCTCTACTCGATGAGAATGGTGGCCTGGGCGGCATCCCCAATGATCTAAGCAATTTGTTTAAAGAAGCGTACAAAGCTGGCGCAAGAGTCCACACCAACAGCTGGGGTCCTACTCAGGCTGGACTCCCGTACTCGTACGAAAACGCAGGCTCACAGATTGACACCTTTATTAAAAAACATCCAGATATGGTTGTATGCTTTGCGGCAGGGAATGAAGGCATCGATAAAGATCGAAATGGGATCGTTGACTTCAAGCAGATAGGCATGTACGCTGCTGCGAAGAACAGCATCACCGTTGGTGCTAGCGAAAGTTTCAGGCCAGAGCAAAGGCTCGACTATGGCAGGTTCGACTATCAGGCAGAACCGTTGAGATCCGACGTAACTGCGAACAACTCCATGGGAATGGCTGCCTTCAGCAACCGAGGCCCGAGTCGAGAAGGACGCATCAAGCCAGATATAGTTGCTCCTGGGACCTGTATTCTATCTGCCAAATCGAGCTTGGCACTGGCAGGAACAACGTGGGGCCGGTCGACTGACGAAGCTTGGATGTTTCAGGGTGGAACAAGCATGGCATGTCCATTGGTGGCTGGTGGATGTGCCCTTATACGGCAGGCACTCAAAACACAGAACTCTAAACCGAGTGCAGCTCTGGTCAAAGCCCTGCTCATCAATGGCGCTATCGAATTGAAGGGCCAGTATCTGCCGAGCGAAGCAGGCTCATCGCCGAACTTCAGCTCTGGATGGGGCCGTGTCAACCTCAGCGAGTCTATCGCCATGACTACTTATGCTTCAGAAGACGATGAGACCGTTATCGGCTGCATGGACGGAGCAGCCTTGACTGATGGTGAATCGTTCTCCCGGAACATCAATACCACTGCAGAAGGTAGCACCCTGAAAGTCACCTTGGTCTGGACAGATCTTCCAGGGGATCTCCTGCAGAACGATCTGGCGCTCTCTGTGACAATTGGAGGTGTCGCGCGGCAAGGCAACCCGACAGCCGATCGCAAGAACAACATTGAACAGGTAATCTGGTTCGGCATGCCTGCTGGGAAGGCAGTCGTTACCGTCAAAGTGAAGCATCTGGTCCAGATCAGAGGCAGACAGGATTTCGCGCTCGCGTGGAAGCTTTCTTGAGGAGCACACAACTAGGAATCTGACCTAACCGCGGTCGCTCGTTGATTTCAAGACCAAGAGTTGTTGCTAGGTAGCCAATAATGTTATCTGATGACCTTGTCAGCCTCCGGAAATACGACATCAGTGTTCCACGTATCTCGTGTTTTGACACAGCTTGTGTTCGACCCGTACTCATAGGATCTGCTGAATGATCTCTGCAACGCATGCATCTCATTGTCTTCTGGGATTGTATCCTGTTCTTAAGTCACGCATTGACCCTTCTGCATGCAGCGTGTTTAGGCCTCGTGCTGTAATGGGCTGTCTGTGGCGTATAAGATTTAACTGCCTCCACCAAACAATTTTGCAAACCACCCTTTGCCCTCACTAGGATGCGGGTCGCCCTTCCTCATAATCTCATCAATCCAATCCTGCATGTACTGGTTATCTCTCAGCATCTTCTCATCAGCCAGACGATCCGTGATGCGCTCAGCCCTTCTGCCGCCAAAGCCCATCAGAGTTGGCACGCTCCGAACACCATATTCGATCCCAGCATCGTACATAGTTGTCCAGCCTCTGCCTCCTCCTTCTTCGTCGCGTTCAGGAGAATCAAGCTCAAGTTCTGCAAAAGCGATAGACCCAAACTTGTCGCCCATAGATGGAACTGGGCGACTTTGTACCACCGACTCGAGAAGAGGCGTGATCGAGCTACAACTGTGGCATGTAACGGTTTTGAATAGTACTAGCAGCAAGGTGTTCGTACTGGATGCTGACTGTAAAAGAGTGTGGAAATCTGCGGGACGCCGGATGGAAGGCTGCACACGGTTTCGCGCACTGTGATATGGGCTTGAGGAGAAGGATCGAGTTGCGGATCGCTGTAACTGAGCATTGTGGTACGATAGATTCTCAGCTATCTGTGCTATGTGTGCCTGCACTGCTGGCTGGAAAGCTCTCGAGGTCTTTAAGGAGTGATCGCCCTGAATCTGTTTGGCGAGGGCAGAAAGACGGTGCTTCATGGTGCGTGGGATTCAGATCCAGCTGATATGTTACGCCGAAATTCGCAGAGCGGTGACAGAATGAGCGTGAGACTGGTTATTGAATATTTTGTGCAGGGCAGAGTGGTACTCGTAGCTACGCGCAAATAACCTGGAAACAGAGCAGGAAAGTACGTCATTTGACAGATACATGTCAAAATCACGTGCGATACTGGCTTCCTGGGCAAAACTAGGCTCTCTGATAGATGCGCCGGCCGGCGAACCATGTCTCTTCTACCTGCCCTTCCAGTAGATCTTGCGCGTTCCAGTCAAGATCGATGATCACGAAGTCAGCTAATTTCCCCTTTTCAAGTGTACCTACCTGCTCGTCCGCGAAGCAGCTGTAAGCCACTCCCGCACTAGCCGCTCGCAAGGCTTGACCCAGACCAAGCTTGAAGCTCTCATTCACAGTGTCTGTCAAAGTCTCTTCTCTGGCCGACCTTCTAGTAGTGGCAGTATACAAATTCCTGAGTGGTAGATGCGGTGCGGTAGGTGCATCCGTGCCGATGGCAAGCGGTGCTCCACTCTCAGCAAATTCCTTGTACGCGAATGCTCGCTTGCATCTCTCAGGCCCAAGCAGCTTCGGCCAAGCCTTAAATATTGCTGGATCAGCATGAACGGGCTGTATCGAGGCCGTGATGCCATATTCGCCTAATCTTTTCGAATCCTCAGGAGAAGTGAGCTCAAGATGCTCAATGCGATGGCGTCGATCCTTTCCCTTACCCAGAGCGGACAGTGTCTTGACTGCGTGGGCCACCGTATTGTCCCCAATTGCATGGAGCGCACATTGAAGCCCTGCCGCGTCAGCGTGCTGGACGACTGGAAGTAGTTGTTCATAAGTCCAAATTGGATCAACGTTCATCGATGGGGAAGAGTATGGTTCTCTAAGGGACGCTGTGCAGGCATCCACAACCCCGTCACCGATGATCTTGATACCCGCAATCCTGAAGTTGGGACTGGTATTCAGGTTATATTGCTTGTGAAGCTCGATCGCCCTTTCGACTTGTGCAATGTTTTCGGCCGTGGTCTTGGAAGGCTTAATCAGCCAGTGAACTGCAATACGGAGTGTGAGAGGTCCTTCAGAGAAATGCAACGCGGACAGCAGAGCCCAAATCTCTTCGTCGGTTGCCATCTCGATCATACCAGTGTAACCTGCAGCATTGTAGCTACGGATTGCCTCACGTATCTGAGAAAGCTTCTCTTCTCGACTCACGACCCTGGCTAGATGTGGCCAGACAATTCCTATCGCTGCTGCTTCAGACAGTAGACCCGTAGCCTCGCCACTTCTGTCCCGCAGGATCTCCCCACCCTCAGGATTGGGCATGCCTGCTATATTCATCTCACTGAGGGCAGCTGTATTGCACCAGGCCGAGTGTAGGTCCTTGGCATAGATGAAGATTGGTCGATGATCGAGATCATCGAGATCTCTTGCTAACGCTTCGCTGTTTGTCATAGAATGCATCCATCCTTGGCAAAACAGGCGGTCGTCATTCGGTCGCGCCGCAGCACCTTCGCTAATTGTCCTACGGATGTCATCAAGATTCTTGCATTGTTCAAGGTTGATAGCTTGAATGGCGCTGCCGAACAAAAGAACGTGCATGTGACCGTCAATAAAGCCAGGAGAGATCAGACGTCCATCAACATTATGTTCCTGCACACCTACCTCTTTTGCTTTCCGCACAGCATCATCATCCGCGCACCCGACGTGTAGGATGCGATCGCCTTCGACCAAAAAGCAATTGACATCTGTACTTAGATGATTGTCCCCAGTCGCTGTGAAGATCCGAGCATTGGTGAACAAGTGCTTGGAAGCCATACTGCTCTGTTACGGACAAGCTCTGGCTTGGTCCGCAAGCAAGTGGATGTGACGAGCAAAGATACTTGAGAAGTTATCCCTATCCCACCTTCGAGTGCGCGTAGACTTGTTTCGTTGAGGCTCTCGTGGGAGCATGAACTTCCTCTTCTCATAAGAGAATCTGTCTAGATAGCAGAACTCCGAAGCCGATATTCCTACAACCGTGGACGACCCGAGGATCGAGCGAGGCAGTAGATCTTGATACAGATTACCTAAACAACTTCGAGCGCCAAAGATAGAGTTTCGCAGGACAAGCCTGGAGATCGTCAGAAGAATGCGACCTCGACGGGCGCCTGAAAGCCGGTGATGGAGCCGACGGGACAAGTCCATACGCAACTCGCTCAGATTTTGTTCGCCAGTTTGCCAACATGGGCATCTATTCCGAGAGTTAACTCGCAGGGAACGAGGAAGAGCCTTCTCATTGGTCAGCGATGCCTCGGCATATTCTCACGTCGAAACTAGCGTTCCATTCAGGCTGCGAAGCATTTGCTGCGCTGTTGTCTCGCTCTCAGGCCTTAGGCGTCATCGACATTTGTTATCCCAGCGTTCTGAAGAACTACTTATTTGTTCACCCTGTTCCGCTCTCTCGGCAAAGCCGCCGTCGTCACAATTCGAAATTGCAGTGATGGCTTCAGAAAAGACAGCCCCCCAAAATTTAGATGTTATTGTGATAGGTGCAGGAATTTCTGGCATCAACGCAGGTTATCATCTACAGACGAGATGCCCCAACCTTTCATACACAATCCTGGAAGGTAGACATGAGCTTGGCGGAACCTGGAGTTTGTTCAAGTACCCAGGTATCCGATCAGATTCGGATTTGCATACCTTTGGCTTCTCTTGGGAGCCATGGAATCAGCCCAGTGCCATCGCGGAGGCGGATTTGATTCGGTCCTACCTGCAAGACACCACCAAGAAGCACCATATCGATGAGAAGATCCAATACGAACACTTCGTGAGCAAAATGAATTGGAGCACCGCCGAACAAAAGTGGTCTATGGAAGTCGAACACAAAGGACAGACGTCGACATACCAGGCCAAATACATCATCATGGGCACTGGCTACTATGACTACAAACAACCTCTTGAAGCTCGGATACCAGGTCTCGAAAACTTCAAAGGGCAAGTTATTCATCCACAGTTCTGGCCCGAAGACCTGGACTACAGTGGCAAGAAAATCATCATCGTTGGAAGTGGTGCGACCGCCGTTACACTACTTCCGAACCTAGCCAAAAAGGCGGAGTCAGTCACCCAAGTCCAAAGAAGTCCTGGGTACTTCCTTATCCTCCCGAGGAACGACCCAATGGACGGCTGGTTCAAGGCCAATCTGCCGACCTTCATCAGCAAACGTCTCATTAGGTTCAAATACCTTCTTCTGGGCACATTCATGTACCAGTTCTGTAGGAACTTTCCCAATTATGCCAGAAAAGTTTTGAGAAAAGGCGTCAAAGCACAATTGCCTCCTGGCACCGACATCGACCCACACTTCAAGCCTGCATATAACCCATGGGACCAGCGCATGTGTATCACGCCGGGCGGAGATTATTTTGAAGCATATCGAAGCGGCAAAGCTGATATCAAGACCGACCATATCCAGACTGTGACCGAGGATGGCATGATCCTCAAATCTGGTGAAAGACTTAAAGCAGATATGATCATCACAGCAACAGGCTTGAAGATACAAGTCGGTGGCGGTGCTGAAATTGCCATCGATGGAAAGCCCTTCAATATCGCCGATAAATTCATGTGGAGAGGTACTATGTTACAGGACGTCCCGAATCTATGGTATGTTATCGGTTATGCGAATGCATCTTGGACTTTGGCGGCAGATGCAAGTGCTCGGCTTGCGACCCGCATGATCAACTCAATGCAGGATGGTGGTCGAAAGAGCGCGACGCCGTTCCTCACGCCCAACCAACAGCAGCAGATGGACAAGGATAATGTGTCACTTTTGCCATTGAATTCGACATATGTAAGCAGTGCTATGGACCGAAGGACGCTTCCGCGCGCTGGGAAGACTGGGAACTGGAAGCCGCGATCAAACTATTTCATCGATATGTTTCGATCGATATATGGCAACGTCACCAGCGGTATGCAATATAAGTGATTGGATAGAATGTCATTGCGAAAAACAAAACCAATGCAATGCATTCAATGGCGATGAGGTGTCAGGACGTTGAAGCGGAATTTTTAGCACTGGCGTACCAATATAGACAATAAACGTCGAGCTTTCGACCTCGCCGGCCTGTGTTGCAAAGGGAGAGCTTGTGTTTCGACTTTCTTGGCGGGCCCTGGGCTGTGCCAATTTGGCGGGATAAAAGCCTGTAGTCTGTGGCAAATTGCTCTGGCGCTTTCCCCACCTTTATTGCTTGACCCCAGCTCTTCCCTCGTAATCCAACAAGACCACGAGACGATTCAGTTCTCAATCATGTGACAACAATAGCATTTTCAGCTTTAAGTCCTCGTTTCGGATATCACCCAACGCCGTTACTTGCTTCTGAATTCCGCTCGAGCTTTAACGGACACGGCCTTGAAGCCGATCCACACGCGACAAAATCATTGCACGTGATGGAGAAACAGGAACAAGCTTCCAATGAGGACACCCCAATTTCACCTCATTACGTCGAGCGACCAAGAGGCCATATAAAGCGAGCCTCGACCACTAATGCGGGGGAAGACTCGCCTCAAAAAAGGCAAAAGCTAAGTGAGGGCGCGACTTCACCTGCCAACGAGCAACAGCAGCCATCACGGAAAGGCCGCGCTTGTGTCGCGTGTCGAAAGCTTAAGGTAAAATGTGATGCGTGGGAACGCGGTCTGGCCGGCTGCTCGAGATGTCAACGGCTTGGGATAGAATGCATCAATGCCAGAAGATTGCGTATAGCTGTTGAGGGTGAAGAAGGGTAGGTACACATTGCAGCACATGATTCCAAGCACAGGAATTGGCTGACTCAATTTCAGTGGCACGCATCCTGTCATCCAGAAAATTGAAAGAGCACTTGAAGATGTCCTGTCAAGGCTGCAAATGCCTGCTCTGGACACGTTCGCCAATGCGTCAGAGGGCGAGCCCCCACCGCCCCAGAAGCTACACCCTCATTCCGAGTTTCAGACTACCCGGGAGAACTCCAGAGAACCACCTGAGGACGAGAAGAATATCGCACCAGCGCCTATGGGGAGCCTTTACGAGGCGACTCAACTAAACAGTCTCAGAAGTCGATTGCGACGTGGCAATCCTAGGAAACGAAACGCCAAGCGACGAATGGAGGCTGATATGATTTCGCAAAATCTGCTGTCGATCGAAGATGCAGAGGAGCTTCTCGAGCTGTGAGTAACGTATCGTCTCCTTTTAATTATGCTGACTTTGTGCTAAGGTTCAAGCGCTCCCTATCGCGATACCTCTTCAACACGGCTATACCTGAGGACATCCCTCTGGCAAATATCCGGGAATCATCGTCTGTTCTGTTCACAGCCATCATGCTCGTCAGTGCTCTCCATGTGCCTGGCAAGGAAGCAATCCATGCAATATGTCACAAGCAGTTTCTGGAATTAGTGTCTACCGCCATGTTCGACCGCTTCCACACTTTGGACGATATTCGTGGTCTTTGCATAGCCGCTTTCTGGCAGCCAGATCTGAGCTGGAAATTGTCCGGTTTGTGCATACGCATGGCTACAGAGCTGAATCTGCATCATGCCTTTTACAAAGCATTTTACACTCCCGGGCTGACTGAAGGTGAACGAGCTGGGTACATGGAGAAGGCGCGAGTCTGGTACTTACTCTACGTCCTTGACCACCACTTCAGCATCGCCTACGGCCGACCTCCAGTTACAGCCGAGCTCCTGCCGATCAGAGAGTACAATGTCTTCGTGAATAGCCCTTCAACTACACCCTCAGATCGGCGATTGATTTCACAAGTCAGCTTGTTCGTGATATTAAGCAAAGCCTACGAAGTTTTTGGTCTAGAACCAGACCGGGTGATGGGAAGCGACGATGCGACATTGCTGACACACATGAGGTTCACCGAGGAGACTCGAAGCTGGAGAGATCACTGGCGCGATGCATTATCCCGTGACAAATATGTCGGCGACTATCCCGCCAAAGGCGTGATCTTGCATCATGGCTTCACCGAGCTTGTGCTCAATTCACTAGCACTGCGAGGACGACCACTCGAGAGGCTGGAAGATCTGCCGAACAACCTCCGACCTTTGGCTTCGAGAGCAATTGATGCAGCACATTTCATCTTGCAGTATACCATGGAGGAGCTATCGTATCGCGAGAGCTTGGTTGGTATACCGCTCTATCTGCATTCGATGATAGCCTTCGCAGCAGTCTTTCTAATGAAGATCGCGCATAAATGGCATACGATTGGCGTTAGCATCGATCCTGAGGCCCAAACCAAGCCTCTTATCGAAGGCATGATCAGAACGCTCAGAGGCTGTCGAGCTGGCGCCAACCACATGGTTTACAGTATGGCAAGTGGTTTCGAAAGACTCCTGAAGCAATGGGGCAAGAGCGCCACTAACGGTACTTCGCAACGGTCTTTGCTGCCAAGACCAGATGCTCTTCATCGGACCGATTCTGGGACTATCCTTACCTCGAGCATGCATTCGAGCCCCGAATATACCTTAGGTCAAAACTACGATCCGACCTTAAGCTCAGAAAGCTACGAAGTGCCTCTCACCGCTATGTCGGGTTATTCATATGGTGGATGGGGTCAAGACGATATGCTCTGGAGCGTTGGCATGGGTTACGATCTCCTTGCGCCAAACGGTTACGACTCGACTGACTACCCGGGTTCATACTTTCCTGTAGGCCGCCACGATTCCATGCATCAACCCTCTTGATTGCATGTCCGAAGGGAGCCCCGATATTGCCATGTTGAAAATGAACAAACCCTGCTTCAGCTTGGTACTACGCAGTGGCGATAAGCTACAATTCCTCTTCCAAACTTATCGGCTTCTGTCGCTTACGGACCGCGATACGTTGCATGTGGTGTAGCTGTAGTACCTCTCTTCCTTGCACGGAATACCTATTTGGTGTCGCACGTGGGTGCTAGCTCTCCATGGCGAATGACAAGAAGAAAATGGTAAGCGCACCTTTAATAAAAGCTCGTCTAGATACAGAATGCTTACCATATAATTCAGCACTCTATACGCTACTGCTCGTGCGATAGTCAGCTAGCTACTAGCTCTATTTACAGTCTTTGTATTGGTTCTACTGTTTCTGTATTTTCCACGTAGTAGAGCCGCCGGTCATCTAAGATACTGAGCAGAAATGACTATTTCTTTGCCAGTGCACATCGGCAACTTTTAAGAGGCGTCGAGGATTCTATGAACTCACAAGCAAGCGAAGTTCCAAAGCCTGGAACGAGGTGTCAGAATGGAACAACCTGGAGAACAGGCATGAGGTCCTTTTATTGACCATGTAAGTCTTGAGTATATTTGGACTCAGGGCCCTACTGCTATTCTGCGAGTGATCGTGCCCGGATGCCAGGCGCCGATTGGACTGCTGCTGATGCCATATCGTGGTAGTAATTGGGAAAGCAGAGACTGCTGCTCGGTTGGAAGCCATGAAAGGAACAAAATGCTCATATGTACCATATCTCCTCACTCAAGCGAAGGCCCGATCTCTTCTGCGGACTTGTCTGATGAGTAGTGGAAGATGAGGGGATGCCGTCGTCCAACTCGTGCTTCAACGTGTCACGGCGCGCATGACGCGCTAGCCGAAAAATGAACGCGACAAACCACCCGATGGGCCGACGACCACGACTTTCTCATCTTCATTCCATCATCTCATTCGCGCAATTAACTCTTCAAAAGCTGCATCTCACCGCAAATACTCGGAATACATGCCGAGCATAACGCAAAGAGGAAAGATATGCCTCGAAGCACATGGTTGTGAGGTTCATTGATCCACCTCGAGGCACGTCGCATAGATCGGCCGCATAGAAATACCATGGCGCGCTGGCTCTTCAGTATGGCTCTGTCTAGACTTGCTGCTCTTCTGAAGCTCCAATCGATTCCATGAGCACCGACATGCTCAGAACTTGCTTCACAGTGTGGCCCGAAGATGTCCGAAACACTCGTTGTATGTAGAGCAGCGGCGTTACCAAGCATCAAGAGTTGATGCTCGGCTATGACACGATCTGCAAGACAAGGTAGCGCTACCCAGAACCTCGAGACTGTTTAGCCCGAGGCGATCGCTTCGTCGCTACATGAACTTCCGGCATAGCAGGGGACTGTGCAGACCATAAAAGACGAGGATTTGCTGTCCTATAATCCGAGACTGGCTTGTTGGGTCGAGTCGAGGCTCGTCCAGCAACATTGCAAACTTCCGAACCGTGCCACTAGAGCAGCAGACCCGGCAGCATGGGGACCAACGACACTGTTCTCGAGACCGAGAAGCTGGACTACGCCCAGTCTCCCACGGACACCGAGTCAGCTTCAACGACAACCAGTCAAACTCCGGTGAACCCTGTGACTCTCAAAGCAGCGCAGAAGAAAGTCGATCGCAGAATTGTCCTCTGGTACTCCTTCGTCTACCTGATCATGAAGATCCATGTCAGCAATGTCACCAATACAGCAATCATGAACGTTGAGACTGACGACGATATCAGAACCCAGCTTGGTGGCCTCACAAGTGGTCAATGGGCTTGGGTGCTGAGCGTCTTCTATTACCCATATATGTTTTTTGAGCCCTTGTCAACGATGATGCTCAAACGTTTCACACCTTCTGTATGGATGTCGAGAATCATGGTTACTTGGGGTATCATCTCAATGTGCCAGGGTGCGACACAGAACTATGCAGGATTGATAGCCTGCAGGTGAGTGCCGCGACAATGGTCTCTTAACCACGCTAATCCTTACAGGTTTTTCCTTGGTCTCGCTGAAGCAGGCTTCTACCCAGGGGTCTTATACCACGTTTCGTTCTGGTTTCCCGCAGGATCGATATCATTGAGGATAGCATTCTTCTACGCATGTGGTCAGTTCAGTGGGACGATCAGTGGACTGCTCGCTTATGCCTTATCCTTTATGAATGGTGTGGGCGGACTTGCAGCCTGGCGTTGGCTGTTCATCCTAGAAGGCATCCCTGCTATTCTCTGTGGGGTCTATACATACTTCTTCCTTCCTAATTATCCAGAGACAGCAAAATTTCTTACTGAAGATGAGAGGACTATCATTGTCGACCATTTACCAAAAACACAACCAAGCTCTCTATCGCAGACGTGGAACGCCGAACAAGCCAAAGCCCTCTTCCGCGACCCAACTTTCTGGACCTTTACAATGATCTGGATCTGCCATTCAATTGGTGGATTTGGTGTAAGCAAGGTTTTACCTACCGTTATTTACGAGCTTGGCCTCACTGGCAGTGCGGAATCTCAACTTATGACAATGCCAACCTACACGATTGGCTGCTCATGCCTTATTCTTACAGGTTGGCTTATACACCGTGGCCTGGTCAGATCGTGGGTCGCGGCATTATCCCTCGAGGCCTTCGGTTGCGTCTGTTATATCATCCTCGTGACGGTCGAATCGGCAATCGTCAGGTACATTTTTGTCACGTTCGCATTGGCATGCACGATATGCATCTACCCGATCCTTTGGCCTGAGCGGATCAGAGCTGCCCATGGGACAACAACTGCCGGATTAGCGATCGGCTTCACAAACGCTATGGCGCAGATGCAAGGAATAGTGGGACCAGAGGTGTACGAGAGCAGATTTGGGCCGTACTACAAACTCAGCTTCAGCGTGAGTATTGGGCTGATTGGGGGAGCGATGTTCTTTATTTCGTTAACGTGGTGGTTGATCCGCAGGCAGGACAGGAAGAGAGCTAGGAATGGGATGTCAGAGCACGACGTTAAGGATGTCGCTAAGGCTGCATCTAGGGCGCCCTGTCCGCCTGAGGCGGAGGTATGAGCACCGACTATCGAGGGCAAGACGAGCGAACGCAACAGCAGGTTCGGTGGCGACAGATGCGAGACAGGGAGCTACGAGTCGCTCGTTCGGCCTTTTGAGCTAGATGAAAGGTAGAGGCGTTGAGCGACATCGCCTCATTCAAGAAAGATGCGACGCTGACGTGTGCATGTGGAGCTATGTCACGTCGCTATGGACGTGGTGGGAGATCAAGTGGCCATGGCTATAGACGTCGTCGAGAACGAGTTCTCGTTGATAGCCTGGCCGTACGGAAGATTCTCGTTTGGAAAAACCAGCGTAACTGCGTGTAAAAAGAAGCTGGATTGCCCTTCTGCAGTGGCGATAAGCCACAATTTCTTCTTAAAAACTTATCGTCTTCTGTCGCTTGGCGGCCGCTATACCCTTCTGGTAG
>Ga0068621_1000062_pt1 | contig 12828 bp, 12 predicted proteins | sample InSIn5SAF170_FD_77485 | JGI IMG/M metagenome (GOLD analysis project Ga0068621, IMG submission 77485) | Clean room microbial communities from NASA Spacecraft Assembly Facility at Jet Propulsion Laboratory, Pasadena, California, USA -... ... | reverse complement strand
TTCTATGTCTTCAAGCATGAGATTGGATCTGACATGCGAGTGTGGTAATGACATGGATGCTAGTATTGACTTTGATACAACAGAAGACAGAAATGCAACGGTTGGAAAGAATTGCTTTTGCTTCGAGCTGTTTTGGGCGACTTCGAAGATGGACCCATCTTTCGAGCACGTCAATCACGCCTATGGATTACTTCTCAAAGCAACTGAAGAACCAGGTACATATCTTCGAGTCGGATTCGTTCAATGTATACCTCTGAGCTGGTTCAAATCAATATCCGAATCTGATATCACTATAATGTGAAGGATTCTGCTTACTACTATTATTTTGGATAGACTTGGCGAAGGAGTGTCAAGTGAGGAATGTTTCAGCATGCGATGAATATCCATTTCAACCCGTTCGTATGTGTAAGTCTACGGCCATCAATCGTGTAATGGGAGGGTGTCTTTTTATGTACAGGCTGATCATCTAAAGTTTTACTAAACTTGTAGCTGAGCACATATGGTTCCTCAAAGTCGTGGGATATGTTCTCGTGGAGACGAACGTTGTCACCAGTAGTAGTCTCTTTGACCAATGGCATGAACTTGAAAGTAAGTCAACTCAATGATAGGATGCAAGCCTAAGGATTAAAAAGAGGAATTGCCGCCATTTTCTTTGTCAAATGCTTCTACAACCACACCTCTGTCAGTGCTGATCTTTGTTCTTGCCCCTGGTGACTTTTCACCCTCTTACTCTATCATCTACCAGCTATCGATGTTTCAATTTTTCTCCTGTATCTTAAGGATATGCCATCTGGGACAAACTTGGTTGCCAAATAGTGTTCAGTTTTCATTCTCTTAGTACACCCGCTTTCGGGTTACAATAGCCCCAGTATCCGCACCTGGGTCGACCGTTGATTCAATGAAGTTCTTTCCATGAAACAGCGCTGCGATCCCCTGGATATCCCACTAGGTTGCCCTTCCAAGACGTTTAAGGCGTGGAATAACATGACAAAGATAATCTTAATGTTTGACTCACAGCAAAATGAGACCCAACACAAGAAAGCAAACATTTTCTTCGGCAAGATTCCAGATGCTGGTGGAGTCTAAGCTATATTCAGATTGAAAGTCTAGATCTGGTTCTGAATCAATTGAATGCCAAATTAATTGGAGCTATTTACTTTATCTCGTCAAGGGCCCTTTTTCTGATGTGGGGCGAAGTTCAGCCCCGCACTTCGACGGAGTTTCCATTGCATCGCCGCTATCAGCTTCTTCACTCTAACGCCGACGTCTGACTATATAAAATTATCTTACAAAACCCCTGTCTATGGAATGGAGCATGTAAGGGGTAGTCCTTTATGCGATAAATGCTCGAAGGTGGATTTTCATTCCTTGTTTCAGCCTGAAGCCAAGTCGTACCACCTAGGAACGCTGTCATGGATTGCGCAAGCTACCAACTGCGCTTTGTGCCTTTTTGTGAGGAAGGCAATCAAGAAGTATTGGCGAGAGTGGGAAGACGAGGTTTGGAAACCAGATGTATCAGCTAACATCAATATTTGGATTAAAACAACATTATGGGCTCATTGTAGTGATGGATCAGCATCTGGCAGCCCTGATGATAGCAATGACAGCTTTGACTACAGTCGGAACTACCGTAACAAACGCTCAAAGTTATTGCGATTCCGACCGGCATTAGGGTCAGATTGGAATCCAGATCCACGAAGCAGATCTTCCTATGGTTCGCCCCGTTATACGCTCTGCGACTTGGATCTTGTGATGGACAGCAGCTTTGAGGCTTTTCCGCACGACTTAATCAAAGACCAGAAGCAGACACAGCAAAGAAGAATGATTCCAAAAAAAGTGGATGTCTCACTGCTTCGTAGCTGGATCACAGAATGTCAAGAAAACCACGGTCATCCTAAAGAAGAAGAGATGCAGGCACAGTTGCGAAAAACTCTGAGATTTCGCCTTATTGACGTTCAAAAGGGCGTCCTCGTATACCCAACAGAGCATGTTGACTACATCGCGTTTTCATATGTATGGGGGGATTTTCTGAGAAAACAGTCGTCAGAAGATCGCGACAAGTGGTTAAAAAGTCTCTTTGTCGACGATATACCTGACTCAGCCACATCACAAACTCGTACTCTCTGCTTCGAGAACCTTCCTGCCACGATACAAGATGCTATGTCGATAGCCAAATCTGTAGGATGGAAGTATCTATGGGTTGATTTGATATGTATTCAACAAGATGATGTCCTAGACCGTGAGATAATGGTCAAGCAGATGAATTTTATTTACGAGGGGGCATCCTTTACGATTGTGATGGCAGGAGGTGAGGATGCCAATGCCCGGCTTCCTGGTTTAGAGGGCAGTTTGAGAGAGCCAGAACAGATTTGTCGAATTGATAAAGCTGACGACCCACTGCTGCTAACTTTTGCACGCCCTTCCTTGCAGTCACTTTTACAGAATACAACCTGGAACACGCGTGGACGGACATTTCAAGAAGATATTTTATCGCATGCTTGTCTTTATTTTACTCCAACTGAAGCGTTCTATTCTTGTGAGCACCACCTCAAGTACCGAAATCTACCAAGAGTCGGAGACTACTCCGGTTTTCGTCGCGGTCGGTTCTGCGAATGGAGAGAGAGTTATGTTTTGGAGACTAAAACTATAATAACTGCGTCCCAGGCTACCTCATGCTGGGACGAAGGATGGATCAAATCTGGAACAAAAAGTCTAAGGACTAGTTTTGGCACGATTGTCGACCCACCCGTGAGTGATTACTTTCTAGATGGGATTAACTGGTATGGTCCCCGCCATGATCTGTTTATGGAGTACGCCGGATTTGTTGCTGAATATACAACTCGAGAACTTTCCAACACAGACGACATTGTGGCAGCATTCATGGGTTTACTCAATAGATATCGAAAGGCTTCCACCAATGCTGAGTTGAACACTCTCCCCAGTGCTCAGGATTACGGCCTCCTCGATTTCTATTTTGGAAGATGTCTCTTATGGATGCCCCACATAAACTGCTCACTGAGGAGGCGGGAATCATCAACGAGTGACCATTCTCAGCTCCCAAGCTGGTCTTGGACGGGATGGGTTGGCCCAGTCGAGTATCTGATAGAATCTTTTGGCGCACAAGATTGGACATTCAAACCTCGTAAGTACTGTCCATCAGGATTAAGGTACTAAGCTGACCACCGACTTGCTAGCCACTTTTTCTCCAAAATCGGAGAATCTCGCAATGACTCAAGTATTGACGTTCCACAATGTTGGTCAAGGAAGGATTGCTGGCTGGCATGAACCACCCAATACCACAGATCGTGGAAGAGCCCAGAATCTTGAAAAAGCCCACGCGCTCATAACATCAGAGTCAAGTCCTACATGCACGTTGGTTTTGAACACTCTTGTCGCAAACGTAGAGGTTTTATCTACATGTACCTCCTTTGTGGCTCGGAACTCTCAGCACTTAATGGATTATCCTCACACCAAAGTAACCATAGACAACGGCAATATCGTACATGTTATTCTCGATTGTCCATCGATGACGACGCGATCGACTGAAGATCAAAGGCGTATCCGCCATAGACTCGTTGTTGTTGGTGAGGGGCGAAGGCTCCATATGGAAAGGCCCCAGATGGAGTTAGTGGTTCTACTCGTAAAACAAAGTGGAGAGTATTTTGAGAGGATCGGATTGACGACAGTCAGGTCGGATATATTTCGGGGAAACAGTGAGTGGATTCAATTGATATGATTACTCCGAGCACGGTCGAAATTAGCATATAGTAAGATGGTTCAAAGCGTATTATTCGGTCATCCGCATCACTCTGATATCAAGCCATAAGTCACTGCAATTCTAAGCTGCAGATGACGGACACGCAATATCTCTAAGATCAATAAAAATCAGATCCTGATATCCTAGTTACTGTCAGAAAGTAGCCTCGATAGTGGCACCAATTGTGCCAAAACTTTGGACATACCGTTATCCGATAAACTAAAGCTCGACTAAATGGTATGGCAGTTGATACACACAAAAACTGTCAGCGTCAACAGAGGACAGGAATCGTGAAGCTTCTTTCACGACTCTTGGAATCCGACAACATGTTTTTAACATTGTGACAAGTAGAACACATTCGAAACTCTCCTGATCATTGATTTTATAAACAACTATTGATATCAGGCTCCCAAAGCCACTGACGCATTAGAGGTTTTGTCGAGAGACTCGTCACAAACATTCGAACCTCGTGGTAATGCGCTGATTGGGTTCAGATGCGAGAAAAAGCTGTGTTAGACGATATGGGAGCTAGTCAATCCATTGCCACGAACGTCTCTGTTCTTCACATGTTTTTAACGTCTTTTATGTTGACAGATATATTCAGCAAATAGATGTGGTACTGTATCGAAGATATCATTACCTTCAAACATAGGTCCAGCGGGACATAGCAAACATCTCGCACTTCATACTCTTTTCAAATCCAAGAATGTTACAATATTCAGTGAATCACATAAGCTATTACCCTCGGAGAGACCTGAGTAATGGTAGGGTTTAGGCCGAGGCAGCAGTTACTAAAAGAAGTGAGCAGCCTTGTTTGTTTGGACCTTAGGAGTTACCAGAAAAGCGTTCCCAAGACGGGACTGCGTATTTATCGAACTAGGAGATATGCAGCAATATTGTTGTTCATATCGAGCATAACGAAGTACACTTACTTATGCTCATAATCACGACACCAAATGTTTTGATGTCTTGTAATTCTGTATCCAGAGAAAGTTTATAGGCAAGAAAAAATGATCGAATCAATACCTTCAATATTGATTTCAGCGGTTGAATTTATGCAACGAGTACTAGTACGAGAAAGGACCATGGTAATAAGAAACCTTAATCAAAGTTGGGACTAAGCTGGATTGGAAAGGTGTTGCGCCATAACACAAATTCTAGAAAGCTCAACTCCTGGCCTAGCCTTCACAGACATTTTCGCCTCTTCACGAAAACCATGCTGCAGCCTTGTGGACATAGATTTCAAGTAACCTATTGCCATCAAATTCCATATCAATATTATCAAGTAGGTTCTTGTAGAATCTTGCCCGCAATTTTGTCTAAATTAATACCAGCTTCACCTGCTTGTTACACTTGTACCGACGTTTGCGCATGGTGATTGATCACTGCCATGCTTGATATTGAAGACGCAGCACTTTTGATATGCCTAGCTTAAAAATTCATCTAGCTTGCTCTCGAAAAAAAGAAATCTTGAAGATTAACTTATCGTGAGTAGTATTATTATCAACTTGCGTTAACTCCTTTCCTTCTAGGGATAGCCATAGCGTAAAGCCCTCTTTGATAGGATTGGCATGTGAATATCATGTTAATTGTGAATAATGAAAATCTATTGGATAAAGCCAGCCTTACTTTATTGAATCATCCGTGACGATAATCGCTTGCCTGCCAAGGCTTCCGGATATATCTGAACCTTGTCCACCACAACACACATACGACGGATAATCGGGGAGTGTTCAAAGATGACCCGATCACATGTTGATCGGGTTTGACTGATAAGCATATTGCTCAAAGTCTTTTCACTCTGCTGGAGAATAAACAGCCAAGTCTGCACTAACCAGGATCAAATGCTTATCAACTTGAGAAGACCTGTCAACATCAGAAGGCTTCAAACATTCACGCAGACCATAATTTTGAAAGGAACGATCGATGATCTTAGCGGCATGATCAGTCTGAGAATTCTATTTGAGGAGTACAACCTACTGTAAAAGAGCTTGGTCCCTAGATAAATGCTTCACCTTCAAAGCAGAGCCTTCACATGGTTGTGGTTTAGCCCTCTCAAACAGGCGGGGTAACAAGGCTACGAGCAGAGCGCCTGTTCATAAATCTCTTTCCTTATGTGAATACAATACTGCTTGAAAACATCTCGAACCATAGCGTGATTCCTGCTATCAAGTATGAGGAAGCTATTAGGAATCAGACCAAAGAACCAGAGGGTTTCTGTGGCAAGGTGCGCAAGAAATTCCGACAAAGCCCCCTAATTGTCAAGCTAACAGGACCTATTATCATTAGGTCAAGTAATCAGCCCATTGCGCAATCGCAAAGAACAGAAAGTCGACCAGTGGAGCTTGAGGGGAGCTCTGCTCTTCAAGCAAGCCCGAGTGCTGCGCAGACCGAGATATTTCGTGAAGCAGCGGAGAGAAAAGCTAACGAGGGATCGTTCGAAGCTGCAATTGTCCTTTATGATCAGGCCATTGAGCTATCGTCGCAAGATTCGGAGCTTTTCTTGGGACGCGCGTATGCCTATTCAGGTTGCCAGAAAGTCGATCAAGCCATCATCGATGTTAATCTTGCAATTCAGAAGGACCCAACAAATTGGCAGTATTGGCAAGCAAAAGCCGATTTTCTTACTGCGTCGGAGCAGTATGCGGATGCAGAGGAGTCATATTTGAATGCTATTGGTTTCTCTAATGGCATAAATCGAGTCAAATTACAAAACACTCTGAACGATGTTCGAAGAAGAAGGGCACTCTCTCCATCACCTACTGCAACACCGTTGTCGGAGCTCTCATCAACTCAGACAAATCCGCATCCTCGATCAGCTCCAACCCCGCAATCTTCACAATTTCGGCAAGATCCAATGGAAGCTACGCTCGAATCTCCAGTGGATTCTCCTCCTGAGTATACACCACCACCTCCGGCACAACCCAGAATCCAAGCTCAAGACATAGAGAGAAAGATCCTTGATATTCAAAGACTTATGGCTACCAAAAATAAAGGTCAGCTAGTCATCAAACCATATACATCTACTTTACAGATCGATGCCATACAGCTCACTTATGCTGGATTGACCACTTTTGAATTGCCTCTTCTGCCTGTACCAACTTATCTGCACCCAACTTTCAGTAAGTTGACAATAACATACGCCTCTTAATATTTTAAACTGAAATTAATGCCTTACAGAGAAGATTGTGGTTAATACGATAACATATCCTGGAAACACTTACCTAGATGCAGACTGTGAGACAGCAGCCTTCTACGACGGCGAGTTGACGGGAACTACTTCCTTGAATGGATACTCTGAAGAGTATAGAAACGACCAACTATTGAAAATGCCTGCTGTACAGCTTGCGTTGGAGGCTAGTGTTGGATTTCCGGTAGTTTCTATTGACAAAATTGTCCGTCGATTGACTCTCCTTCAACTCTCACCAACATATGAAGACGATGCAGGCTTGAAAGAGTTTTTGGGATTATCCTCGTAAGTACAAGGAGTGGTTGTGCGCAGCGACTCTGTGTATTAATTGTTTACAGGGTAAATTTGCTATCTTATGGATTTGGACCTACTGGCACTCGGATGAAGCGAATCACTAGCCTTTGTATGATGTTAACGCGAGCACAATACACCGAACCAATTAGATTTCCAGATTTCTCGAAAGTTCGTACTTTCAGTAATAGTTTCCTCGTATCTCAAGCTCAAGATACAAAGCGTCGGGATTTCCTGTTCCAGATCTTGATTGGAGCTGAGATCTTTATTCGAATTCGTCTAGAGCCATTGACCACCATCTGGACGAGCGTAGTAACCGACGCAATTTCAGCTTTGATTGTAACAGCAGATTTGTTTCTTCAGAATACTCAAATCATAGGAGGGTCAGGAAGTTCAGTTCCAGTAACAGCGAATGGACTGACCACGGCTACACTTGTAACACCTACCATGTATAAATTCGTTTCTGTTTGGCATCAACAGAACTCGGAGGGCTTACTAAGATTCGCTGAGGCTCTCCAGTGGCCACATATGGATGAAGCAAGACGTTGTATTGAAACAGCTTATCTTGATCTCACAGCTGGAAAATCAACTATTAACTGGGATATGTGTGATTGGTTATTTGGACTTGTCCTACCGGGCAAGGTCTTCAGACACAGAATCATGTCGTCTCTTGTTAATGCTACTCCTTCACTCCGAAGTATTGGCGGAGCTCCTTTCTACGAGAACGGACTTGTGGTGCAAAATAAGAGCTACTGGGCGAAGAGAACCGTACTTGCCAGAGTATTAGGAGGTATTCGAGGCACAGGAAACATTTGTGGCTGGATTGGTCCGCTTCCTGCGCCTGTAGGTACTGTAAAAGGATGGGTTAGGCTGAACGCCAGAAGAGTTGATATACCAGTGCCAGTCAGGGATACTGGTAATGCTTTAGAGTCTTTCGGCATCGATAATACATACACGGAGACAAGCGAAAACATTATATACACTCTTCTCAACCCAAATGAGTTTATTACCCCTAGTCCGCCTGCAGTACCTCGACCACATCGGAGGTTCACCTTCAAGAGCATTAATTTGGAACTCGTTCCTTCTGCAACAGGAACTGCAAATCTGAATCCTGGGCTTCCTCCAGAAGAGTACCGTGCCTCATTAGACTTTGATCTTGTGGGGGAAAACGTGCGATACACTCTCTATTCTAACCCGGTCTTCGTTACTGCCCCCCCCATGCGTTGGTTCACACGTCATGTTCAGACGTCGTACGGAGATGCTCCTTAAAGATTCCGTGCTAGTCGCAGACCTCAAGTCAGCATATCCTAGTGGTGAAAGGCTACTAGTCATTAATGCTTTAGGTGAGGGCGATGAGGTTGTTGCCAGAGCCTGGTGTGCTGAGAGGGGCAAGCATGCCATCATAAGACGCGAGACAACGGGTCAAAGTTGTTGCTTCACATGTGCTTCGGGTTTGGCAACGACATATTCTGGTCTTAGCATCAACGTCCTTATTTGGAGCAAATGATTGGTTTTCTTCTGTTTTTTTCTCTTTTCGTTCTTATTCGAGAGTTGTTATGTTGTCCACTTCAATGTGCTTACAGTTTACTTGGTCTTTGTCACCTTGCATCGGTAAAAAGAGTATACCAATGCTTTCTATGCTTAGCTGTTGATACTGAGAATTTCAATAATAGCTTTCAAGTCTGCTGATTGTCTTGCCATATGAGTATCTACAAGCCAGCACCTCACAATACGAAATTGCTGCTTACACGGGCCTGCCAAATAGTAGGTACTTCCAACTTAATCAAAGTCCAAGTTGGGTAGTTGAAGAACAACGTGGTCTCACATGATGAAATCCTTACAATATGCTCAAGATTTCTCTCATGAAGCAGTGTTCGTTCCAACATAACATTGCTCCAGTTTTGTCTTCCTTCTCCTGGCCTGTCAGTACTCCTCTTACTCAAGATTGATTAGTGAATGTTATTTGCCAACTAAGCAACGCCTTTCAACTCGCTCGAAAGTCTCTGATAGAATGCAACACTAGCATCCCAAAATACAAGACGAAGCGAGGTAACACTATAGATAGACTCTGAGAGCAAGGAGAGGTGCGCTTTGACCTAGGTTGATAATCTGTATCAACAGTAGTAACATAATTCACCAAGGACGACTCGCGCGAGTGTGCAAATCCGCCTCCATTGAGAAGGTCAGAATGGCGAGTATTGAGGCGCGATTATCATATTAATCAACTATCTTGGTTTGACTTTTCTGCGCGTGCGTGATCTGAAGTTGAGGCTGGAGAAAGGGAATGTGTTTTGGGCATGTTGATGGTACCGGTTCCTAGTGAATAAATTATGCCGATAAGCTATTGGTATATCGTATACAAATCCCGACAGTCATTGGGGTTAGATGTGAGACGAATTCTGAATCGCGAGATTCAATCCGCAACCTAGTAGAAGCGATACAAGGGCAAAGAATCATTATACCAAGCAAATCGTTAAATCGGTGGTGTTACTCAACATGACGTTCACAAATCCCCCCAGACAGTATGGGAGTACATATGACAGTGTAGCAATGATTTCAGACGTAATCTCACCCTCCTTATAGTTAATTTTTCAATTTCAAAAATCATGATTTTGACTTTTCACAAAACGGACTGCTGCTGGGATCTCAGAGAGCAAATTATTCGCTACAAATCCATCAATAGATCCAAACCCAAATGTCGATGGCTCGACAATTGGCAAAGCCTCCCTTGCGGAAGAAATGGCGAATCTTTGTAGCGTACCGCTTGTAACACACATATCCTTGGTGCTCTCTCTATTCTAAGGTACTCATTCCACATCCATTTCGATCCTATTCGCATGCATGTATGGTGGTATCGTGGTTGGAGGTCTAACAGCAGCGCTACTAGTCGGCTCTAGTAACACTCGGAATGGCATCGAAAGTAGACGTCCCGTGTGTTTAATCCTTGGATTGGAGAAGCATTATTGATTTCTGTGTTGCTCAATGAGATGTCAAAGAATGGAACTAACGATGCGGCGATTAGTAAGAGGTTGCGGGTTGTACTACTGGGATGTTTTTGCCACCGTTGATCTGGAGACTCTATGTACTTATCACTAGACCTGATCTCTTAGGTAGGTGTACAGAGGAAAAGGTTGAGTGAAGCCAAGAAGAATAAATCGCTTTGCAAGTTGAGATCTAAGTACCTCCTAAGTACTTCCATCCTCAGGCCCTGTGCGGATCATAAGCAACTGAGTCACAGAGTTCACGCCATTGTTTCTTGATCGGAATCTCCCAGCCTGAGATTTTCACAGGGATTGGTGTAGCATCATGTTGACTAACACATTGAGGAGAAAGACTGGCGGGTCGTGACAGGCAAGGACGGTTCCTTGAGGATGTTTTCTCAATGCTTCCAGTCCTTAGGCGCCTTCTCCACAGATTTCTAATGATGGATTCGATTGCCCCTCTCGAAACCAGGGCTGTTTACCAGGCGAGACTCGTCAGCAACATACATATACAATTGTCTGGACCGATGATCTTGTCTACTTGTAAATCTGCCAATGTAACGCAGCAAGGTGGAAGTGTTTCAGACAAGCAAGCCATCAGCATTATACAATACAATGTTCTAGGGTTGTCTTCTGATCATTTTAGTGGTCGAACATGATAACTCTGTTGAGATCGAATGCAGTTCCGGTAATCCACATGCATGTACTATTTGACATGCAGTCAAGTAAAGATGTAAGATTTCCCTGGATAGAAAGAGTGCATGGTAGGATAAGGTCTAGCCAGATAGGCACTAAGCTTACTTTAGACCTTGTAACACTGCAAGAGCCAACTATAAGTAGAAGTCCCATTCCTTGCAATACTCGCGGTGTTGGAGCTCAAAGACTGTCCATCTCATCATGCATTTCCTGTCTTTCTTATTCGCTCTGGCTTCGGTTAGCATTACCAATGCGGCGACTACCTATGTTTGCACAGACCAAAGATCTCCAAAGTTTGATTCGGATTGTCTTGCAGCTGCTACATATCTTGTCCATAGTCAAACTGGGTTAGATGACTATGGTTATTATCCCAACCGACCTATAGAAGCTCAGATAGGTGACTGTCTGGTCAGGGTCAACGCTCGAGGCAACAGAGTTGCATTGTCATCTATTTTAGTATCATACTTCCAACTTATTGCTCGTTGCCAGGACGGTTATTTCTACTACGGCGATAAATATTTATTTGCAGAGGTCATCAGTCGTGCTGGCCTCACAGCATTCAAAGCGCTGCCTTCTACTTCTTCAAACTCGTCTGGAACGCCACTTACCACAGGCCTTTCTCATGCGGAGGATCGAGATGGAATCATGTCACAACCCAATGATCTCACAAATAAGTCTGCGTCTAAGAGGTCACTCCGGAAACGTCTGAACTACATCTCAGAGGTTGCAAGTCCTTCCGGTCGCTACATGCAGATATATCGTGGCTTTACTGTAACCCTTCCAATTATCCTTCTGAACAGCGCACCCCTGCATGAGTTAGCACGAACACGGGTCATGGACCTTGCTCTCCAACTAGCAAACTCCAACAATCGTTGGGGAATGGTAGCTAGTGCTGTGTCGACAAGTGGATCCAGGTCAGTGGTCCGGGCTATATCTATGTTTCCCGGACCAGCCATTAGGGAATGGGCTCATTGTACCGCGACTTCAACACCAACGGAGGGACTGTGGCAACTTGTTTGATCAGAGGGCTTTTAGATTTCTGGGACCAAGACTTTGTAGGCGGAATCTATCATGTCCCTGATAGAGCGGGAGCAAATCTATTTACTTTTACAATAGCTGCTGTCCAAAGAGCAACAGACGCACTTCCCAGCGGTTGAACCAATTTCGTCAACAATTATTGGCTTCGGGCTTTGATAGTGTAGTTTCGATGCCGAGGGTTTCTATGCCCAAGGATAAAACATGTTTCATTCTCTTAGAATCAAGATAATTTGGTTTTTGGTAGTGTGGTCTTTATGCGGAGGGATGAAACACAGTTCATTCTTTTGGAATCAAGATAACTTGCTATTTTGATCAGTCTATAATGTAACCAAATGCTAAATTCCAACTTTTATTTGTCCCGTCAAGAATGTGTATACCTGTTTTTTCGGCCGTTTCAAGTAAATAATAGAACTCCCTCCTTTCTTTTGAACATATCACGCTATATAGCAGTGTCAACTTCTAGTCAATCGGTCCGTGGCCATAAATTCAAATACAAAACTCAAGACGAACGTCGCCAAGCAAAAACTGCTAGGGAGTGTGTAAGACATCAGAAGCGACCCAAGCAGAGGATTCAAGTGTCTTGGCGCTCAATTTTCCGCTTTTGTCCTCCTGCATTAGCTACAAGAATACCTGAGCCAATGGACGCGTTAGATTCCAACACTATCGAGGCGCAGCCCAAATGTTTGACGAAAACGGTGATCCTCATTCACGAGCGTCCGATCGTGACATAACATGCCTCTGGTATTTCTTGACCTACAGACACCTCGGCTACAAGCACCCAGAAACAAGGAAGCCATCACCGTTTCAAGGTCTTACGCGCGGCTTCACGTCTCGACTTTGATGTCTTATCACTAAGCTGCACCTCACTCCTGCTG
>Ga0068621_1000057_pt1 | contig 13092 bp, 12 predicted proteins | sample InSIn5SAF170_FD_77485 | JGI IMG/M metagenome (GOLD analysis project Ga0068621, IMG submission 77485) | Clean room microbial communities from NASA Spacecraft Assembly Facility at Jet Propulsion Laboratory, Pasadena, California, USA -... ... | reverse complement strand
TGCACCAAACTTCTTGTATCGGTAACTCATGATGATTGGCGATGAAATATTTTCGTCGTATGATGTTGATGTTGAGATGTGGAAGAGACGTCGTCGTCGCCAGTCCAGTAGACTCTGCACGTGCATGTCACGTGATATTTTTGTTCTTCAAATACCTCTCATAGATCGAACATGATTTGAACATTTGAGATGGATGTGTCTTAAATCAATCTTGCTGGCGGGGTGATGCACTTCGCAAAGATTAGCTTGATGTTTAATGTGTAGTGTGCAGCTTCACGTGAAAGATACCCTATTTTCCTTCTCCTTGTTATGGCGTACACGCTCAATCACAATATGTTGAGTGGGTGACTCTCCTTTGCATGTGTTAATAGGCTATTAGAAGCTTTACATGAATCATATGCCTAATGAATATGATTAACCATTGTCGCTCTTCTGAATCACCATTGAATAACCATGACATTTAAGTCGCATGAATCACAGATTTTGTTCTTACCATGTCTGCTATATGCCTAGAAGAACATCTGTGTCTGATGATGGAAAAACTCGGAATGGGAGCTTAACAAGAAGTCGTCATCCTCAACGACTTACCTGCCAATATCTTCGAATGGACTCAATTCGCAACTCGGTGGTACGGGCCTTAACAAAGGCCACTGCAGGTGAGAGGAACGACTCCGTGTCCCCAGAGATCTCTCTCACAAGAATTGTCAAAAAGGTGGGACATCGCCCACTTTATTTATCATCGATTCTTCATGATGGCAACTTGTTCAGGGTGTGCTAGGATATGAGTTCGAGGAACCAAATCTGTTGAAAGGACGCACTTGAGAGTGAATAGTCGGAGGTGGGGAGTGTAGGACAAGGGAACAGGATGAGAACTTTTAAATGGTAATGAAACGCCTGTTAGAGTTGGCACGCAGGTGGTAAAAGTTGTGCAGGCGGAGAAGTGACATATGAACAAACCAAACAAGTCGCACTCTAGTTTGAAAGTTTGCTTCACAGTTCTACAAGAAAGATGACTATAGCTGATTTGTCACTCGAGTTTCATTAGCTTGCTGGGAGATAGTTTTCGGGAAGCGATAGCGCTACGTCAGGTTTGCCGTTGTTTTGTTGTTGTGGTAGAGATCAAAGTTGTCAAATCGTTCGGCACGTTTTAAACGCCACATTCCATTTTAGGATATTACATGAATATTGTCGTTTCACAGGAACCATTTGCATTGTTGCTATTCACTAGAGCTGAATCCACAAGAAGATCAGACAGTTCTCCGTAGGATTTGCCGAAAATTTGGTGATTGTTGTATACACATGTGTCAAGCATATTTGCCGCGATCCATTGTCAAAGCCATATCACCAGCTATTACCAGGGCTGCGAAAGATGAACTCCTTGATTGTTTTTCAAGCATGAGATTAAATGAATAAAGCAAAAAATGGATACTTACGAAACAAAGGAATACCTCAGAGAACAGATTCGGTATTTTTATATGCCTACTAATGAACCTGCAAGGGTTCTTCATCAGTGCTCTTTATTGACATCTGATCTTGGCTGGTCAATTTCGCTAATCGTGAAGATCAACAGCCCCCTGCAGTAGAGCGATGATGGAGTGGATACCCGCGTCATAGACTCATTTGACCCCATCGCGACGAAATGTGACTTCGCGATGCGAACCATTTTGCAATAGAGGCACGTCGCGTTCTCTTGCCACTTGAAGGAATTGAGTGTTAAATGGTGGTAATTTACTTGGTAAGAACTGCGACAAAAAGGTCTAGCAATCCGATAAAACTGCTCAGCAACATTGTTCCCTTTTCGAAGCACTCACTTCGACTTCCATACCGAACATTCGTATCTCAACAACACCCAAAGATGCCAACAAAAAAAGGTGTCGCAGTTGGCAAGCGTAAAGCTGAAGCGCCAGTGGAGAATGGAGCATCGGCAAAGAAGAGCAAAATCACCACCAAATCATCAGATCCTTTGCGACAACCTCATCATTCTGCGCAACAAGCAGAGGAGAATGGTATCGTTCTTCGCGAGTTCTATCCCCATGAGATGAACAATGCGCGATGTCAAGCATACAATGACAACAAGCTTCCGCGGCCGATCGAGTTACTCAACAATGCTCTCACGGAAACGAGTGGTGATCGAGCGAAGATTGAGGTGAAGGATGCGGTCGTGCACTGGTTCAAGAACGACTTACGTACGAAGGATAATAGATCGCTACATCTTGCGAGCAAGAAAGCACAAGAAAAAGGCGCGTCACTCATCTGTATGTACTTGATCAGTCCGCAGGACTTTCAAGCACATCTTACTGCGCCTGTTCGAGTTGATTTCACCCTGAGAAACTTAGAAGTATTGAAGCATGATTTAGCAAAGTTGGACATTCCTCTCTATGTTGAGACAATTGAGAAGAGAAAAGACATTGACGGACGAGTCTTGGAATTGCTCAAAGAATGGAATGCGAGCCATCTGTTCACGAACATGGAGTACGAAGTTGACGAACTTCGACGAGAAGCTAGGTTGGTCAGGTCGTGTCTTGAGAATGGTATTGCAATGGATGTTGTGCATGACACGTGTGTTGTTGCTCCTGGAGAATTAGCCAGTGGATCAGGAAAGCAGTACGCCGTCTATAGTCCATGGTATCGAGCTTGGGTAGCACATGTCCATGCAAACAATTCACTGCTCAGTTTATTCGAAGCGCCAACCAAGAATCCTCCTGATGCCAGGAAGAGTTATTCTTCATTATTCGAGTCGGAAATACCAAATGCACCTGAAAACAAGAGTCTCACACATGAGGAAAAGAAACGATTTCGGTCGATGTGGCCCGCGGGTGAGCACGAAGCACACGAGAGGTTGGAAAAGCACTGCAATGAGCGGTTGAAGAAGTATGATGAACGACGCAACTTTCCAGCACAAACATGGACATCTTCACTAAGTGCACACTTTGCGTCTGGCACTCTCAGCGCGAGGACAGCTATACGGGCAGCTCGAGATTGCAATAACACTAAGAAATTGGATGGAGGTAACTCGGGTATTCAGACCTGGATCAGCGAATTAGCATGGCGCGATTTCTACAAGCATGTTCTCGTCAATTGGCCATATGTTTGCATGAACAAGCCTTTCAAGCCTGAATATACGAATATCGAATGGGAGTACAACGATGAGCATTTCAAAGCTTGGTGCGATGGCAAGACTGGCTATCCCATCGTTGATGCAGCAATGAGACAGCTCAACCACTGTGGATACATGCACAACCGTTGCCGCATGATCGTTGGGTCGTTCCTTGCGAAACATCTTCTCCAAGACTGGCGGATGGGTGAGCGATACTTCATGGAACATCTGATCGATGGCGATTTTGCTAGTAACAATGGTGGTTGGGGGTTTTGTGCTTCTACTGGTGTAGATCCTCAGCCATACTTCAGAATATTCAACCCTCTTCTTCAGAGCGAAAAGTTTGATGCTGAAGGAGAATATATTAGAAAATGGGTACCAGAGCTTCAAGGAATCACGGGCAAAGCGATTCATGATCCATATAGTCGAGGAGCTGCAAAGGATGCCGAAAAAGCGGGTTATCCTAAACGGATCGTTGTACATGAGGAAAGCAGAGCTCGAGCACTCGCTAGGTACAAGGAAGGATTGGGAAGAGAGACATCTTAAGCTTTGTGCGATTTCCTTGTTACCTTTATATTGTAACGATACCAGGATATCTCGTGGTTGTTTAGCGAATATTGGAAATGGTGTGGCGTTTGGGTCCTGACTGTATAGTGGTATCTTGTAAGCATAAACTTCAAAAACCTTGAAGGGAGACAAGAGTGCTTAGCTTGGTTTGATGGATTTTCTTTAGTCCCTTTTCTTGAGGCTTGAATGCATTCGGCACGAGGGATGATCAAACAATGCAAGGGAGGAATTTCGTGGAGGCTCGCCCCTGTGAACATGACACTTCCACTCGACTTTAAGATAATAATTATACTCTGGTTTACCACTTCAGTCTCTTCATTTCGCATTTCTAGTCAATTCTTCGCCTTTTGCACCATTTTAATTGCACTTCCAGTACAAACCATCAATCGCCAACTTCGCCAAGAACAGTCAGACCCTGATCGCGTCCCCACGTCTTCCCGTACCTCTTGAGAATTGTAGCAGCATAGCAATACCGTGCAATGCGGTTGCAATGGCTCCTCACCATCCCAGTCGTATTCGCTGCGGCGATACAGCGACGAGATGCGGAGTTCGACCAAGTTCGCACAAAGATGAACAAGGATATGAGTGGGAGAAAGGGAGATGCTAGTGGGAAATACTTTCGTAAGTCGCGTGCCCTTATACTAGGGAAGACGATATGGAGTTTGTACTGACATGATTCATGTGATAGATGAGAGCATGTATGTAAACTTTTAGGATGGAAATCAGAGAGAATTGCTAATAAGTCTTCGTACAAAAGTTTCCATCCGCATTATGATGGCAGGTTAGTATACTCGCCTAGAACTGTACGGAATGGTGACTGACACTTGAGATCAGATTCGCAGATAAACAGCTTAGCTACCAGCAACGGCGGAAGGCCCTCTCGAACCTCATGCAAACATACCTCTCAACAATGGCAGACTTAGGCGTAGAAACCTGGTTAATGCACGGAACACTTCTTGGGTGGTGGTGGAATCGCAAGGTAGATCACAACTCTCCCTCGCGCTAGCAATATCACTCACATGAGGACCTGTAGATCATGCCGTGGGACTCGGATTCCGATGTCCAGATGTCTGAATCCTCGATGTACTATGTCGCAAATTACTACAACATGTCCGTCTTCCATTACAAGACACCGCGAATACCTGATGGGAGAGACTATATGCTGGAGGTCAATCCACATTATATCATTAGTGATCAAAAGGATAGGAAGAACGTCATTGATGCGAGGTGGATCGATACGACCAGTGGATTGTTCATTGATATTACGACTGCGAGATATAATTTAACACATCCTGCTGGCGCGGGTATGATTAGCTGTAAGGATGGACATGAGTATAGGGTATGTTCAAAGTGTGAGGCTTAGAGATTGTTGCTGACTATTCTCAGGATACCTACATCTTTCCATTAAGAGATACGTATTTTGAAGGGGTCCCAGCGAAGAACTGTGAATGCCTTCAAATAATTATTCGCATTGTTTGCAAGGCTTCTCATTGTTGTGGGCTGTATCAATGGCTGTTCTGGTCCTCGAGTTCATGAACGAAAACACAACTTCCACCTCAGACTCTATATTGATGACGAATAACCAAATTTTTGACGTCCAACGAATCGGAAGGATGACTCACACCCTTCCAGAGCAAAGCGAGATGGTTGACAGTGAAGGGTTTGCAGTAACAATCAGAGAAGAAGAAAGTGACTGAAATCTGGCGCAAAATGCCAAGACCATATTTGAAAACATCCCCAATACATCTCGGCAATCCCATAAGGCAGCGTGCTGGGAATTGCATAGAAGAGCAGCTGTTAGGTCTAGAGAGACGAGGGAGGGGATGACAGGTCGCTTACCTTGTTCGAGGAGGAGAGGTGCAGGAGGCGAAGGACTTCCCTTCGCTTATTGGCCAGTGCCCAGACCGGACACCTTAAAAGCTGCCACTCCCCTCTCCCACACCTTCCCTCCTACATTCTCTTCTTACCTCCTCATATATCAAAACATAGAAATTCGTTATTGTCGGAAGTTTCCACCTTTTCTGTGAGTTCTCTTGGCATTTATAAACACTTGTTCGCTTGATACATGTTTGGTACCCTCGATTCGTTCTGGTCACATCATCTCGACCGTGCTCATACTCAAGTGACTCCGTCATCGACGATTACGGACAATCATCAACAATACACAATCTATCAAGCATTCATCAACTTTGATGACCACTTGAGATTCTGATTCACTTGATACTACTGTGGTAACATCTTCGCAACTAAATCTCGTTGCATCTGAAATGGCTTCGACCCATCTAAGGATGCGACCGAACAGAACAAAGCAGCACCAAAAACAGATACAGAATATGACAGAGAGTGTCCTACCATCTCCGCCATGCTCACCAGAGAGGTCAAGAACACATTCGTCCAAGCTGTCTTGTGCGGAACGGGACGACAGGCTGGATACATCACCTCAACGCATGCCAAAATTTCTGCCTCCATCAACGTTGAAATCAACTCTTCGTAAATCAGCTCTCAAAAAACCCACAACTGCTTTCGGAGCCAAAGCAGTCAGTTGGCATCCAGATGTAATCGACAACAGTAGCAAGGAACGCCTTCGGCCAAGAATCGGTTTGCTCATGCCAAAGCTCTCAGTGAATGACTTTCGAGTTCGCGACGCAGCTTACTCCCCTGGTGTGAAAGACGATGATGTGATGACACCGTCTCCAGGAATGAAAACCAGAACTGCAAGTAATGAGCCCATCAATGGACAGCAAATATACTCAGGTGCTGTTAAAATCGTACAGAATAGTGGTGTCAGCTTTTCGGAGGATCAGAGAAGAACCGGTCAGAGCAAGCTGAACCATAAACATTCATCATCTCCTAAAAATTGGATGCCTCCAGCTGTTCCAGACGCTCCTCCAAGACCTATGCAAAGGGCACGAACCGCACTTGTGAGATTGAACAAAAATTCGAACACTGAAAATCAGAAAGTAGAAGCGATTTCTGATCAACTTTCTGCGTTCGTACCTCCGCCAACTCCACGACCGAAACCCCTCCCAACTCCGGATCTGCCAGACATTGGTGATCACGCTTTCTGTGAATGCTGCACACCTTGGCAGAGTCCCATCTCTCATCATGAGCAAGAGGGCTGGATTGGTAGAAAATCCAAATGGGAAGTGCAATGTATGTATCAATACTTCCCACATGATTGATAAATCCTCGCTAAGAAGCTTAGACGAGAATGCTGTAGCACATATCGAAAACAGCAAACGAATTTGAAGAGTCGTTATGATGTTCGTTCATTCTGGCCGGTGTTTGGCGTTATTGGCGAGTCTAGTTGTGATGGGTGCTGTTCTCGACACTTTTCAATATGAATTGAAGGGTCTGAATATCGATACAGCTTAGATGTAAATGAAATTGTAACTTTGAACGTGCCATGATCCATGTAGAGACCTCGTAACAAATATTTTGGTAGATAGCACTTTGATGGTGGTAAGCAGGCTCGAGTGTGGTAGAATGATAGGCTTAGGCTGCGATATGAAGAACAAAATGCACACATTATCTCTCTGCTAACATCTTCAAATTTGGAGCTCGACAAGTTTTAATCGGGGTTCCGTAGATTTAGTCGTCCTTAATGATTCCTCGCCACGTTCAAACAGCTGAATTGTTATGTTGCAAAAACAAATCAACATTCTCATGATGAGGTGTCGTTGGGATCTGAGGTTAATTGACCATGCGGAACAGACCCATGAAGTGGGGCCCCTTAACAGCTGGCTCAAGGACTAGTCTTGGCAAGTAACCGCCTGTGTAGCAAGAGCCATGATTGACATTTATATAAAATAATTTCTTGAATGTGTGACATTTGGTCATCACAATTATCACAAACTCGAGCGGATCAGCCTCTCGTACGAAGTTTATTTCCGTGTTTTCCAGCGTTTTACCATTCATGGCATCTTTGTCAACCATACAACCATCACAACTTCCTCTTGAGATCATTCTTCTAATCATTGACAGCCTCAAAACATTTCGACACGATCTTTGCATCTGCTTGCATTCCATTGTGTCAAATGCGGAGGCTTGAGCATGGAGGATACGGGATTCTTCTGGGTTACTTAATGTCATGGGTCTCTGATGCTGTTCATCCTACAGCTCTCGCGGCAAAGTAGTTCACTGTTTTCACAAATCCAACACCTGCTCACAAGAAGATTATGTACAGAGTTTATGCATGAGCTTATTCAGCTAATCTAGTATCTGGTGTCTAGTATCTATTGTCTAAAGTCTAAATAGTCTGCAATCTAACTAGTCTAATGTTCTAAAGGTAAAATCTTGCATCATAATTTCCAATACAAGAACGACACAGCATTACCTCCTCGTCTAATCCATAACTGCTCGTACAAAAATAATGTCGCACCAAAAGATTATGGATAGCTTGGTGCCTTCGAAATCTCACAACTCGTGTCGTCTCAAAAACTCCAAAGCGTTACCAAACCCAATTCTTTTCTCAACGATGGGACAAGTTGAAGCCCTCCACAACAGAGTCAACGTCCCAAGAATCTGCTCATCTGCTTCCCCATTCCAATCCACGCACCCAACTAAGTCCTCCACCAAATGTCCAAATGCCAGAACTTCCAATTTCTCATATCTCCCACCTACCTTACGCGCTTCCTCCTCGCTGATTGCATCTTGAATTGTGCAGAGATTACGGTAGAGGGTCGCGGCTCCAAAGTCACCTAGGACAGCATGACCTGCTTCGAGATCAACGAGAATATTGTGAGCGTATAGGTCGCCATGTGCAACGCCCCGGGAATGTAGATGCGCTGCAGCCTCTGCTATACCCCTGAGGATCTTCATACACTTCGTCGCATCTATTTTCCCTTTTACGTCGCCGGCGAAGTTGTCGCGGGTGCAAGTATCGAAATTAGGCGGGAGGCCTAGGTTTATGTAATGCTTGGGGATCAGCTCAAGCACTAATCCACGCTCGTTGGCAGGGTGAGATGTTATTGTCCCTAAAGAGGAGATCACGTTTTCATGCGCGCCGACTGCGATGCATGATTTGAGCTCATCGAGAGGTGAGCCATCCGATGTGAGCGTACCGTGGAAGATCTTGATGGCTACTTCATGCGAGGCTGTGACAGCAGGTGTGCTATATCCTGAATCCTGGAACGTGTGAGGAAGCCTAGGCGATGAGCGTTTCCAGAGACCTTGAGAGATGATGCCTGACGCGCCTTTCCCTAGAAGGTGTTGGACTGTGAGATCTCGCCATGGAATGTTTTCTAGCTCGTCATTCTTGATGGTGATTTCAGCCCGTAACACCTCCTCTTCATTCGCCTTGACGCTTCGTGCTGAGTGCACATCTAAACACGGATTTCCAGCACAACTGAAGAAAGCCAATTCGGGCAACTCCCAAATCCATTCCGGCACCCGCTCGAAGCGATTACAACTCAACCTCAACAGTCCCAACTTCCTACACATCCTCATCTCATCCGGCAGACTCGTCAAACGATTCCCAGCCAACATACACTTCTCCAATCTCGCACACTCACCAATACTTCTAGGTAATTCATCAATCTTGTTTCCCGTCAAGATCAACCATCTCAGTTTCCTCGGTAATGAATCCTCAGCAATGGTAGTCATGCCGTTGTTTTTGAACGCTACCATTTCTAGGGACCGACATAGTGCTAGTTGAGACGGAAAAGTCTTAAACGAGCAGTCTGAGAAGAAGGCGATTTTCAGGTTGTGAAGGCGTGAAATTGAGGTTGGGAGAGAGGTAAGATTTGGGTTGTTTGAGAGGTCGAGAATTTCTAGCGTGGAGTGAAGTGACAGAATCTCAAGCGGGAATGAGTCGAGGTTGTCGTTCGAAAGTTTGAGCTTCTTGACTCCCACATAGTCGCCTGCACGGAGGCGCTCGAGAGTTTGTGAAGACATGTCTAAGTCGCTATTCGGAGGCTGATACTCTTGAAACAATGCAACGTAAAGAATGTACAATGTGAGAAAAATACAGATTTAGTATAATTGATTGGCAGAAAGGGCAAACAACGAAGAAAAATGATGCTTTAGCAGAACAAATCAAAAGAGCGCAGGTACATGGTAACTTCGTCACGAGATTCCAGACATATTGAGATTTTGAAAGGAGAATAGGAGAGTAGTGGCAGGGATATGATATTTGCAGTCTAAAAATAGTTCGACCCACTGTCTTATCTACACGTGAGACAGACGAAAAATTAACCAAATCGTAAGTGTGAACATTTGCAGCCATGAGATCTGGAAGCAGAACTTTTACGAGCCTAGAAGAAGTGGAGAAGTGTGGCATTCATGGCAAAAGATCTGGTTAAACAAGAAATGTGGTGAAGAAAGCATTGCATTGTGGAAGTGGAAACATGATCAGCTTACTTCATTCAATATATACTCTGATAAATATACCCTGCAAAGGAAAGGGTATCAAGTCTGAACTTGCTATATAACACAAAGGCAATGTTTTGCAAATCCACAATCAGATCATATTGGCGACAACGCCTACAACGCCATTCATACACCAAGCCATGCATATCCAAACAGAAATAAGAAAACTTCTCCAACAAAACAATAAACAGGAGCACAGACATATGCCCAAGGTGTCTCCATCAGAGCAAGAAGATGTTGAGATGAGAATCAATCTCTGAAGCCGTTTCATGTCTCAATCTTTGGTCGCTTCGCATCACCACTCTCTCCAGCTTCTGGCGTTTTCCTCTTTACGCCATTACCAGTTCCACCTTGGCTTGCATTTCCAGAGCTTCCCCCTCGTTCTCCACTATCTTCTCTTAGAAAGCTGGGTCCCGTGCCAACGACTGGAGTAGCAAAGTTCAGAGGACTAGGTAAAGTATTGGAGTCGTTACCGCGGAAATTCCACTCAGGGTAGAAGCTTGAAGGACTTGGCAGGAACTCATTATTCATGAATCGACTAGGCAAGGCCGACACAGGAGTATCAATCAAATTGCTATTGCCATTATTCGAACTTTGCGAAGGCTGGCTAACCGGATGAGGACGAGCGAAAGGATTTGGTGGACCGCTGGCACCAGCAGAGAGGAGGGCTGAGGCAGCAGACGGAGACGGAGGTGGAAGTACGACACCAGAGGAATGAGATTCCGAATTACGGGGACGTTGCGATCCAGTGGCATTTGTTCCAGAACCAGGAGAGTTGGATTCAGCGGTTGCACTACCCGCACTTGATGGCTCCTCAGGTATTTGTAGCTGTAAGACAGGTCTTTTAGGACCTAGTTGAACCGAATTTGTCCTTGATGGCGGCGCAAAAGTCCCATCAGAAGTAGAAGATATTGACACATTCCTCTTGTTGTGACTTGGAGCAGGAGCTCGTGGCGGTGATGATGTTCTATTCAGATTTGGATCAATCGTCAAAGCTCGCACATTCGAAGTGGCCGTTTCTATGCGAAGAGGTTCACCGTGTGAAGTCGACGTCGCCCAATGTTGTGATAGGATAGAATGTCCTTCATCAATTGGCGTGAAGATGCTGCGTGATTTGACGGACATTCGTTTTACAGGCTCTAGCATTTGTGGCTGAGGTGCAACGCTCTCCGGCTTTGATTCTTCTTGAACGTCGGTTGGTGGAGGAGGCTGCTGTTGTTGAATATGCTGTGGTGGTGAAACCGTTGCTCTTGTTTGCTGACCTTCTTGCTTGATAAAGTTAGGAGGCATGGAGGCTCTTCTTTGATCTTCAATATAGATCTGTTGTTGCTGTTGAACATGTTGTGGATGCTGGTGTTGAGGTGGAGCATAGTTCTGGTATTGAGGTGGAGGTGGATGTGGTGGCCCATGCATTTGCGGCTGCATCTGTTGAGGTAAATGATGCTGTGGTGGCATGGGCGATCCATTCTGAGGATTGTAAATGGCAGGATTTGGCATGTATGCGAAGCCATTAGGTTGCTGCGACATCTGCTGCTGAGGTGGGACTAAATTCGAGCTTGTTCTTCGCGATGCATTCCTTGATTCAGGCCTGGATCCAGGCTGTGGTTGAGGGGTATGCTGGCGTTGTTGTGGAAGATGTTGGAAATGACCATTTGGAATTGGTGGAGATGCGGAGGGTGTGTGATGGCGAATATGGTGATAAGCGGGCTGATTTTGGAACTGAGGAGGCAACATTTGTGGTTCAACGGAATCGTGATGTGACGCTCCAGAGCCGTCTTCATCGTCATCATCGTCGTCCATCTTTCCCTTGCCGCTGAAATCGGCTGGGCCTTTATGCTCGCTAACCCCACCATACTATCACATTGTCAGTGTTGTTCCAATAACATGTGGCAGTGCCCGTACATAGTTGTATCTCGTCATTATATCCTGCATGTCTCCGCTCGAGTACTCGTAGAGCTTCTTGTTGTTGCCGAAGATGATGACCGCAACATCGACCGAGCATAGTACGGAGAGCTCATGTGCCTTTTTAAACAATCCGCCCTTTCGCTTGAGAAAGGTGCTACATCGAGAAGTTAGGATTCGTTCTGCCAATTTCGTGCTTACAAGTACTTACACGGATCGATTTCTATCATCCTTGATAGCCTTAATCTCAATCTTTCGACGGCCCATCGCTGCGACGCGCGGGTTTTGCGGAAGATGCGAGGGATCTGTGAATTGATCCAGCTCCTAGTGAGGCCTCGCTGGCCAGTTTTAGGAGATCGAGGGTGAAGGAGTCAGTCACGTCGAGTTTCTAATTGTAATGTGACGCGCATCCAGGTTTTTCTTGTCGCGCAAAACAATTGGTGGAACACTGAATAAACGAAACGTCAATGATAAGCGCAAACTTATGGAGCACGACTTGGTCGCAAATGATCGTAGACAGTATGGGTGAAGGACTTGGTGTAAAGTATAATGTTGTTGCGATGGTTTGTGTGTGTTGTCTGATTCTTTTCAGACCTCGACTCCACGCTTTGAAACACAGACACTGGTGCAACACGACGGGGAAACCAGGCTGCAGTCGAGGTGTTGGCTGGGAGGGGATGCGTGATATAGCAATCCAGCGACGTTGATTGCTGGCAGTGCGCGACAGCTTGATTCGAACCTGGTAGCTGTTTACTACTGCTATGCGATAGATCTGATAATGGATAGTCAAGAAAGCTGCTATATTTAGATTGTTCTGAGGTGGGAGAAGGTCCTTGGGTGCAGAAGAGAGATGGAGTGGGGACTTTCCACGCTCATGAAACTTTGGTCGCCAAGCCACTCGCTAACATAACAGCAGGCTGGAGCAACACGACGAGGATGTGCTGAGGATAGCGAGATGGGGATTGCTTCTATACAAAATTTAAAGTTATGATTGGATCATCGTAACATGTTCATCATTGGGTTTCTAAAGTGTTGATCAAGCTTCCCTATCTGCACGCTTTCATCATCATTCGAGGCAAAGGCATTCTATCACAAAACACATCGTCCATTGCCAAATTACAAGAGGTTTCAGCACTTCATCAGCGTGCAACATGCTC
>Ga0068621_1000053_pt1 | contig 13542 bp, 16 predicted proteins | sample InSIn5SAF170_FD_77485 | JGI IMG/M metagenome (GOLD analysis project Ga0068621, IMG submission 77485) | Clean room microbial communities from NASA Spacecraft Assembly Facility at Jet Propulsion Laboratory, Pasadena, California, USA -... ... | reverse complement strand
GTGGTTGGAAATTGTCCTCTTTTCATTCTCTCCCCTTATTGATGCCTTCTGCCCATTGACACAAACGCGGGGATGCAAATGACCTCGAACCGGTCATTTCCGGTCCCGGGCATCGCCATCTGAACTGACAACACTGGGTATAGTGGTACAAAAGTCCTAAAATCAAGCGGAAATATCCAGAGCCTTTCATCCTGTTGTCGATGATCGATCATGTCGTACTCGGCTCCGGAGAGTCCCACGTCGCCTGTTTAAGTTGATATGCATGAGTCTCTTAACACACTTCACGCGTGGTCATGCTGAGGTCGTAGACGCCTGCAACCACTCAGAGGCGTAGTGTAACTTGTATCTGTACTCTTGTGCTTTTTTATTTCAGGTAGGCGGCATTGATGCTTGGTTTGACCCCCAAAAGATGCTATTGAGAATAGAGAATGGGGAGTCTTCTTCCAGTAACGAGGCATCGGGCGATGATTGCGTGGAGTCTGGAGCTCCTAGAGTTGATCCTGTAGGTTGACCAATATTGTGCATGACAGCGAAGGTAGCGAGTGAATCCGTTGACATCGTCCGGGCACTCGACGCTGGGATCCTAGGAGGGGCAGCAAGCTTTGATAGCGCTTCCACAGATCGTGCTAGCGGTGCGGACATTTCGCTTGGGTCAATATTGAGGACGACATCTGTCATCAAAGTGGAAAGCCTTGTGAGCAAGCTTTGTACCCGGACGTTGCGGGATGCTTCGCCTAGTATCCCAAGGAGGAGTGCGGAGCTAAGAGCGCGATGTATTGCTGCCCAAGACTGCATTGCAAATTTAGTGATATTGTGCAGTCCCAAAAATGCATCGACTGTATTTGCAAGATTTTCGATGCACATCTCTCGGAATTTTGAGATCAGCTCAGGAGCGTCCTTCGTTCGACTTCTCGTTTGGATTGATGGACGACAGAGCTCTGAAATTATGAAAGAGCGGTGGAGGTATAGATTCCAATACTCAAGCATTTCCCTCTCTGCTCTGCACTTGAGAACATCTTGTAGGTAAGCCTTAGCATGAATCCAGTCTCGCTCGATCTGGTCTCGAAGCTCCACAAGTCGTAGAAGGCGTTGGCTGGCTGGGCGTGGAAATGATCTCTCCTGCACAATGTCAAGGCCAATCTTGCATAGTCGGCGCATACAGTCAACATATGATAGAGTTTCCGTGGGTTCTGTATAACTGTGGTGTGCAACAATCGTGGAGGGAGAAGTCCTATCGAAAGTGATGGACAGCAAGCTATCTTGCCATACTATCTGCCACCTACCAAGAATGATTAGAAAACCGGGAACATCCAAATTAGGGGTGTGCCCTACCAAATGGCGCTGCGCTTCGTCTGCTGCAGGTTCGGGTTGGTGGAAGGTGCATCATAATGTAGACCCATGCTTTGTGCCAGCCTGATCGTTAAGCCTAGGGTGCCTAGTCAGTTTCCGCGCAAACGCAGATCGATGATGTGCGCTTACCAAGAAGCGACCAAGACGTTCCGGCGTTATGGTTATTAGATATCACCTTGCCTAGCACGAGGAGGACCTGCAGATCCTCAAGCGTGGTTTGGGTATAATAGTTCACGATCCGCAGACATTCATAAGCACAGCAGACGTAAACCTGACTCTTCATTTGTCTTTCCTTTCGCGGCAGCTCGGAGCTTTGGATTCCAGACCCGAGCGTAGCAAAAAGCAAACCCAACCAGCTAAGGGACTTTCCGTACACAGTCTGAGATGCAAGGGGCCCTACGTCACCGTCAACATTTGATCCAACCTTAGTTGTATGGCAGCATCTATGCACCGCCATCCGTTGGGATAGTCACAGTGTCGATTACAAGGAAATTTTGACTCTATTGGAGGTTAGTCATTGTACGGAAGGGCTCAAAGTGGGACTACCCACCACCTGCTCCGATTGAGAGCGGAGTCGTGGAGCGCGTCCTGAGGAATTCCAAAAGGTCGCTCTCAAACTCCGTGATGTCGACGACGCCTGGGAAGATGATATGCGGCGTGTCTCGGTACAGTTTGAAAACCCTGATACATTCTCCATCAGTGCCGGGTAGGAGTTTGCACAGCAGCTCGATTCTTTGGAAAGAGCCATGAGGTATCCCCCAGAGATCAACAAATGGGTATGTTGCTGAGTCGTTGTCGAGGCCAAAAATGGGGAGCACGCTCTTGCTCAGAAGGCTTTGGACTTCAAGATCACTGTTCTGCTCGTTCGCAAGAGCGGTAACCATGGCGGGAACGGAATTGCCCCCAAGGTAAACCGCATTGCTGCTGAACGCCCTCCTGGCCAGTATGGCAGGATTGCCCTCATCGGAAACGCTGCCTTCCTCGTCGGTACCGACCAATGATCGAGTGCCTGGATCTGACCTTCGTAGCTGGGTATTTGCAGCAGTCTTTTCTCTCACTTCGAGCAAGAGATTCTCAATGTTGGAAAGGCGGCTTTGCAATTCTCGGAACTCCTCCCGTGATGGCGCCCATTGATCACTCTCGTCGCCGCGCCCCAACGATGACTCCACTGCTACCCGTTTGGCTGGTGGGTCTGCCATATACTGGCAGAGCTCGGGATGGCCCCTTTCAATACATGTCTGGCATGGAAGCTCATAGCTGCACTTGACTTTCCTTAGGCGACAGGGTCGACAGACCTTTTGAGGCCTTGCTCGACGCTTTGCCAAAAGCTGTTCGTTGATTGTTTCCACTGGGGGCTGTCCTGCGGACGCGCCCGTGCGGCTGGTTTCCTGTGCATATTCTGACGTTGGTGGATGGTGGCCCGAGGCGGAGCTTTCCTCAGTAAACTCCATGTGGTCTGATGTGTAGCCCACACGGCGATATCACGGCGCAAGATTCTCTTGGGTGGTGAGAGCAAAGCTCGCGATCGTGCCGATTGCCCCCAGCCTCGCGGACCTCGCTCGGAGAGAAAGCATCAATCCATTGCTAGGAAACGCTTGCAAGATCCCCTGGACACTGGCCCTGTTCATGCATCTTGCCCGGGCTGAACTTCAAAAGAGTCTGGCCACGGAGTGGCTACCGTAGCGAGGGCGGATCACGGGACAAGTCGCTAAGCCATTTTAAGAACTCGATCTAGACGTCAATAGGATAGGCGTCCCGAGCACGTGGCAAATAACGGCTAGATGGCGGCTGACTAAGATGCTGAAGCTGAGATCATTGAGGATCGGCTGCACGCTGAAATACTGGGGAGACAAGGCTTTAAGCCTCAAGCGATCGCGTACGCGCAGACGAGCTTTCCGTCAACTTGGATATCAAACGGTCTCATCATTAATTTTACTGTTGCTGTACTTTGGTCTACCCTCACGAATGGAACGGCCAAACAAAGATCACACCTTTCTCCATATTATCGGCAGCGTTGCAGCGAGTCAGCATTCTTACTAACCTTGCAGGATTGCTCCGACTTTCCCAGCCACTTCTCACGGATCGCCAAGTCACACAGCAGATCTCCGGCTCCGAGCAATCGGATCCGGCGGACCTCGATCTCTCATCGCAGTCCGCTACCACAGCATGATCCTCTAAATCGCTGGATATAGCCATGCATTGTTAATCGGACTCGGAGCTCGTCCACATACCCAAAACTCACCACCATCTCCATCAGAAGTCGACCAAGAGCGACTCCAAGGTTGTCTCATGCGATTCGGAGCGAAGCACACGACCGGCTCCGACGCGAAAATATCAGCAGTATGCTAGATAACAGAGATGGAAGACGAAGAGATCCATGATTAGAAAGCTACAGCGCTATGGTCACGTCCCATGATGCCCACATCGCCATCGACGTCCACGTCTGCGCATTTTCGGCGCCGCATCACGAGCCTTGAGCTGGCGTCAATCTGCACCAGAGCGGGCCTTTCTCCCAAAGCACATAGATTTTGCGCGTGTCAGCAAAGTTCCCCGTCTCTTCACAAAGCTCAAGATCGAAGTTCCACAGGACTTTCGACAGGATCAATCGGACTTCGTGATAAGCCATACTAGAATCTGGTTAGCGATCGTGACTAGCTGCTTCCTCATGCACGTACTTTTTGCCCAGACAAGCCCGAGGACCTACGGAGAATGGATTCAAGGCGCTCTTCGCATCCGAAGCATACGAATCATCGAGCCACCGCTCGGGGATGAAGTCGTAGGCGTCGCGGAAGTTGTTCGGGTTGCGATACGTTGACAGATGATGACTGTAGACGATGCTGCCACCAGGAACATGTCTGCCGTCGATAGTAACTCCCGGAGCCGGTACCACGCGTGGCAGACCGTTAGATACAGGAGGATACATTCTCAGGCCTTCTTCGATACACGCATGGAGATATGGTAACGCCTGCAGACGTTCGATAGTAAGCTCACTCTCGGATGCGAATGAGGTTCGGATCTCCGTCACAAGTCTTTCCATCTTCTCCGAATTTCTCAGGAGGTGGTATGTGAGGCCACTCAGGAGCGTAGCCGTTGTCTCCGTACCAGCAATCATGAATAAGCTAGCATTTTTGTACATCTCTGGCTTCGACAAACCAGAACCCTCCTCGCGGGCTAGTACAAGGCCCCAAATGTCTGGTCTTGCTTCTTTCTTCTCAAGCCGTCGATCTACTCTCGAGGACGAGAAAATATTGTGGTCTTTACGCTTCTTGTCGATCGAGGTCCAGGTGAGGAGTCTCAGAAGAGCTGATTCGAGCAGAGGATAATATCGAATGCTATGCACGTATGCGCCGAATTTGAAGTTCGCGAACATGGACTGGATCCATCCATGATATTTCGAGCTGTTCAGCAAGTCCAAGGGTTCTCCGAACGTCAGATCGCCCATGATGTCAAAAGTGGTGAAGTTATACATCATGACCATGTTAAACTTCTGATCAGGGTGTTGAGCGATATTCTTTCGAATATTCGCGACCAGACTATCGACATAGGTCAAGAAGAGAGGCTCTTGCATCTTGAGCGCCCTGTCAGAGAAAGCGTGGGCAAAGACACGTCTCATCCTTGCATGTGTAGCGTCATCACTCATAACAATATCTTGCGTGCCGTCGCCGAAGGGGTGGCCATAGAATTGCGAGAACTTATCCAGCGTGGGCTGGCCGGCCTTACGATGCCCATAGATGTCTTTCCACGAGTTGGCACTTGAGAACGAAAGCTCGTTAGGCAGAACTCTGACTACCTCGCCATACTGCTCGTGCAGCTCCACTATGCGATGCTGAAGCTCGCCCCGTAGTTGACTGATGACGTAGGGTAAGCTGCTTGCCGCATGGAGTTTCGGTCCAGGAAACCTCCTCAACGGATGGAAGTAGATATTATAAATGTATCTACTCAACTGATACAGAAGGAGCTGAGAACCTTGTTAGTACTCAATTGCCACCATGATTAGAGGTCACGTACAGCAAGGAGTATGAAGCTCAGTAAGTGTAGCACGTGTTCACCACGCGAGATAATTTCTTCAAGCATCTTTGTGAAGGCAGAATGGTGAACATGTTCAACGAGGAAAGCGGCGGCAGGTATTTAAGGCGATCTTGTTTACTGTGCTCAAAATGCTTCCTAAGGCGGCATCTGATGAAGCTCTTCATATATGCAGGGATTCTCGCTTTGCCTGATACGTCTATACGAGACCCACCGCAGATCAACCACCAGACGATCAACATCGCCTCCTCGTGCGCACTTACGAATTCAGGAGATCTGCTGGAGTTCTTGCTGCCTCATTGGCTTTTGTTCGTTGAGGACGGATACGGAGAATCGGTTTTCCGCTGACGACCGCGTGGCACTATGGAGGGATGAAGAGTCTATGTCGACGCAGCGGACAACGTGCCGTAAAATGATGTGGACTGTGTGATGAAAGATTAACAAGAACAGAATAGCAGTGCCTGCACTATGCAAAATATCGTTTTGATTGCCAAAGTCTCCGAGATACGAAGAGCTTTGCATAGCCGCGGAGGACACATAGTATGCCTGATGCTTCAATAATTCTTGCCCTATCATGACATCAGTGAGGCTCATGCGGAGATTTGGAAGTATTTCTTACCTTCATGTTTTCAGATGTACACGTGCGTCCCTATCGTACCGACAGATGACTATAGTAGTTGCCTGGATCCCCCTTCGGCGATCGGATACCCTTGATCCAGCCAATCGTCCTCATTCATCCACATGTTTTGATTTCGCCCTTTCCAGATGCAATATCCATGATCGCCTGAAACACAGTAATACCCATGACGATAAAGCCAAATGCCACGCAAGCCCATGCGACGCCTGTCTTCCAAGTCCTGGTCGACAATTTGATATAGCACAAAGGTGGCAGGATATACGCCAGCGCACACGCACTTGTTGCGCCAATGAGCTCAAACACAGCGCCCAGATCGCATGTGAAAAGAGAGAGCGTCATAGCGCTGACAACGAGCGTTGTCGTGAAGATGAGATGCTTGCTATAATCAAACGCCTCATCTGGGAACCAGAAGTTGAACATAACTTCACGGCAGACGAAGCATTCAAGAGGAAGTGTGGTGAGCATATTCAGACCAAAGCAGCTGTAATGATGGTCAGCCAAAAAAATCATGGAGCGATGCATGGTTTTACTTACAATCGCGCAACATTGACGACAATATTATCTCTTGGAAAGTTATTCAGCACGTTGCCGTCGGTTTTACTGCCAAAGGTCAAGTAGCCTGCGAGTGCCATAATTAAGCACGCAATCATACTGATGCCTGTTGACCAATGCGTGACCTTTGCAAACCGATCAAGTGTGGGTTTTCTTAGTGACCCGTAGATGAGCAGGCTATTGTGGTGGCATACAAATGCAAAGGAAATGACACCAATTGCCTGGAATACGCCAGCATTAATCAGGAGGGAACCTTTCAGCGGTCCCTTCAGATCCGAGCTTGTTCTAGGCCCTTGTGTGAGGACCGTAATGAGGATTACAACCATGCTTAGAAGAGCGAGCGTCGATGCTTTCGCGAGCTGCTAGGGTCAGTAGAGTTGGGGCAGAATATCAGTAGGATGATCTTACCTTCGCGATGTCTCTATACAAAGAGAGCGGGTATGATATACCCAGAACGAAAAGGACAATTACGGCCTTACGATTTGTAAGGAGCCAGAGAAAAGACATCTCCTCAAGCTGTGGAAAGAAACCAGACATTACATGGGGTATCGTGTCGCCAATGATGATACAAAATGCTAGCATGCCACCGAAAGCAAAAGCCCATTGCGCAATAGAAATTGCAATCAACCCTGGACGCCCGAAGCAATGCTGCACGGTAGTCTGAAAGGAGTTTGCACCGCTGAGCTTGGAGTTGATCACGATGAGCCGGATGGTCCAGTCCACAGTGATGGTCAGGAAAATCAGAAGGAATATTCCAGTGAAGAGGCCTGCTTGACGAAATGCATACGGTTGGCCTATGATGCCCGCGCCGCTGTTACTTCGCGTTAGCCACTGTGACACTGGCACAGAATCAAGCTCTTCTCACATGATGCTGTTGGCCATATTCATGAACGCTGAGCTCATTCCACTCTTTGGTCGTGCGCTTTCAAGCAAGTCTTCTGGATTGAATTCTTCAGTCGCAAGGGTAACCGATGGCGCCTCGATGCCAGTCAGGAGGGGCACTCTTGCTCCTCTGCCTCGCCCACTAAGATAGTCCTCTTCATCTACCCATGTCTGCGAAGCATTGCTTTGAAGGCTTTGCCGTGGTGACAACGTGCGGAAGGATGGCGAATCGTCGAACTGAACTCGATTAGGAGTGCGAGGAGCGCCATCGGGTCGAGGTTGAGCGAGCGAGCTTTGCCGGTGGCCGGACTGAACAAGCGGCGATGGCCGCCGCTCTGGGCTTTTCGAGTTTGCACGAGGTAGCACCACCAACTCCGAGTCCTCACTGTCCGCAGAACCGGACAGTAAGCTCTCCGCCTCCTCAGTATTGGCTGGCAACTCCTTCTTGGCTGTCTGGACAGCCTTCGAGCCCGCTGACATGGTTGCTACTCATGGTCTGCGTATGCAGTGTAGTTCGTAGCAGTAGCGAATGTGTTTGCAGGTTGCGAAAGTGGTTGCACAATCGATCGACGAGGAAAGTTATTGGTGTTTCCAAAAACGTCGCCGCTTCGGTGCCAGACCCTTGGATATCCCGAAGGATGATCTCCCGCACGCAGGTAAGGCAACACGCCTCACAGCACGGTGACATTCTTCTCAAGGCGCGAAGCTTACATCTCCAGACCTTGAACATTCATCGCTGTGACTTTGAACTGCCGCCACTATACTTTCCGCCATATAAAAGGTTTACTTGCACCATGACAATCCGCCTGGTGACTTTGCAGCCTTGCGGGTTGCGGAGCCAAGTACGGGGGGACGCCAGCCTCTTTAGGAACGGCGTCTGAACTTCACCACACCACCATCTTTCTTCTCGAACCGCTTTGCATCCCGTCTGATAGTGCCCAATTGGCAACAGTGACAGCTCTCATCAACACCTTGTAGTCATGCTGCTACCGATCTGTAATATGCTGGCGATAGCTCATCTTCGATGTGCCCTCCTTTCCACGACGTGTATAGGCACTCTCGAGCGGCTTTGCAAATAAGGTCGACTATTTTCTCATACACCAGAACTTCGCAGTGTCCTCAAATGTGAACTACGCATGCTGATGAGCTTAGAGAGGCCTGTGCCTTCACTATGAGGTGACCACCACATCCACGTGTGACTTTGGGATGCACAACCAGCGGTCGAACCGAGTTCGAAATCTCGTTGACACCTAGATGTTCCTCGGCGGCTCCCTGAAATCTTTCTAGACTTACCAAGCGTATGTTCACTTGTAGTGGATGGACGGTGGCGCATCATGAGGGCTTCTTGCTGTCACTAATGTGCACGGCGCCGGTCGAGCAACTCCGAGGTTGATCTCCAAGCGGCACTGCTGTACGTAAATGTTTACTTGACGTCGCACAGCTTTTTGGAGAGTGATTTGACGACGCCCTGTCCACAAAGTGTTGAGAGAATGCTGTAGCGTGTAATTAGATGGTGGGAAGGTGCTTGTGACGCGAGCGTCTGCCAAATCCACCTGGTGCCTCCCTGAGTTGGGTCTGATTTCTCTGGTGCTTCTGGAACATCTTCTTCACCCTAACCACAACACGTCAGTACACACCTAAACAATAGCACACGTCCGCAGTCATCTTCTCCGAAGCTGCGCTATGCAGATCTCGCGTTGCTGGTCATTGTAAGTTCATCTGACAATTTCTGAACCTCTTGATCGTTCCTCCAATCCCTACATGGGTTTGCTTTGTGCTTATGAAGGCATCATCGCAACTAAAGCTGACAACAACGATACTGTAGTCTCATCTACAGTCAATCCAGCATCAAATGGACGTTGCCACTCTGCCATTCCGCATTGTGAGCCATGGCACTACTCTGCTCCCTAATATAAGGACCACAGAAACCAGCGGAAGCAATTCGTTAACAACACTACTGGCGCGCGAACATGAACGACAAGGCTGGCAAACACTAAAGACCCAAACAGTCATGATCCCAATTTCTCTCCGCACGGCAAGCAGCATGAGTACTGGTAGAAGCGGTCAGCAACAGCCAACGCGACGGGAAATTATACCAATTCCTCCTCAAGCCTCGGAGCAACTGGTGGAGTGAAGTTGCCTTCAATGGTTGAAAGAGCGTTGTAACAGGGTAGAAGCAACATACTCCGGGTAACGCGCTCAACGACACTCCCTATGGCTTCATTCTCTCTGCAGAGTGTTGAGTTGTAGCAAGCTAAGGTCTCGTTCAGCACTGTTGGCATCCATATAGCTAGGCAGAAACTAACAACCGTATTGACTGTGTGATACGGTTCAATAGCAACAGGCAAGCAGATAAGCAATGAACCATACGCCCAAAATTTTAGCACAGGGTTTCATGAATTGATTCAAAAGATGCCGCACGCTTCTGCCTCGTCGTTGGCCACAACATTGCTCGCAAGAAGGAACCAGCACCACGCCTGGGAAGAGGGACTCGGTCGAGACACCACAAACTGGGAAGAGCTTGGACAGACTGGCTTCCTTCAAACATGTTGGAAGAGCTTGGAGGAACAGCTAAAGTCCTAGTGAACGTGTCACACGCCATCGTCACTGGTTGACCCGCTTGCACGATCCATCTCAGCCAACGACAGCTCGAAAGCAAGCCAGGAACGATCGCGGAATGCCATCTTGGAGACCAAATTTCGAGGGAGAGCTTTCTGGCTGGCTCGAACACGATATCGAGGGGCGGTTTTTCACATTTCTAAGACCTGTTCCAAGGCTAGTAGTACCCAAGAGGCCAGTATTAGACCGTCTTCCCTACGGGCTCCGGATTTTCATAGCCGAATGCACTTTGGGGGAGATTCCGAAGACTTTTAAGCTCTTTAAGCGCTCAATGTATGCAAAGGTATTGCGAACCTTTCTTGAGCCGTTCCACCTGATTTCCGAGCTTGTGCATCTCTTCACCAGGCTCTCCACTGCTGCTAAAGCCGACATCTGAGATGACTGAGACGGTAACACAAATCCAACTAGAGATTGTGTTATTCTGTTACGTTGCCGATGAACGGGAATGTCTGGTTGGTGCTGCTCCACGACTACGCCACGGCCAATATTCCGAGCTCTTTCACATTTCGGGAATATTCTGACGGTATGATCTGTCGTCAGCAGCATGGAGGAAAGGTCTGCAAACTGCAAGCCCTTTCAAGGCTCGGGCGGTCTTCAGTTCCCGAATTGTCCTTCCGGCCCTCGTGAGCTGAACACCACCAATGTGGTTATCTTGCGTCTCTTCAATTGTCTGCGGCCCATCTTTGCTGCCTTGTTGCAGATCCTCTCCGGGTTGACGACTTCAATGTGCTCTTGTTCTGAGTAGCAAAATCACCGTTGTGATTTAGATTCCTTGATTGAGGACTATGCTCGTAGGTACTCTTACTAAGACAGCGGATCATGGTTGCTCATCAATGCTGTTAGCTGAATGATGCTATTTCCGATGCCTTCGAGCAGTTCAAGAACCCTTTGTGTACGCAGGATGGCACGTTTGCTCTTTCGGCTTGTGCCGCAGCAAGCTGCGTGAATGCAATGCTAATACCGTTCGGCTATTATGGCCACTTCTTCGCAGGCAATGAAATAAATCGGCAGGCTACGCCCCTGGACTGTGCTATGGGTGTTTTGTACTGGTGTCAGAAGATGAACTGCCATAAAAGAGCTCCATAGTCTGGTGATAATACATCATTAAGAACAGTTGACAACGTTGGCAAGGACCTCTCGACCTGGACAGGCTCGTTTCAACGCGATCTAAGCTGGTTTTCGTCATAAGACGAGGCACCAACGTTGCACGAGCCCATCGGAGGCGGCTTGGCGCACAATTTATATAAAGCTGCGGCAAGCAAACTACTACGCCCACGTCACAACAACAACAACCACACAGAGGCAATGGCCAACAATCTTCCCGGCGAACAGAAACTCGTCATTGGCGTCGCTGTGGTATTGGCCGCCGCAGTGCTCTTCTACGCCCTCCCCTGCTTCGCGAGGAAGAGGCGTTCCTTCCATGCCTGGGTCTTCAGCAGAGAAGAACCAGCACCTACCGCCGACATACAGTTGGCTCGCCTGGCTGCTGGCCGAGTACTTTCACCGCAGGTATCACCACCTGCCTACTCGCAGCCGGCACCACCACCAGCGGCACACATTCCCCCGAGCTACTGAGCTGGTGGACGACGGCAGCAACACCGTCGTCAAGGCAGGTGGCACGGACTACCCACAGAGCAGCTCATAGCGCTCCTTCCCTCCTTCCCCCTTCCCCCTTCCTCTTCCTCACCTCCACGTCTCTTGCTCCTCCGCCTTAAAAATATCATCATAATGGCCATTCAAGCGCCTAAAGGCCTCGATGAAGAAGCCATTGCGGCGCAGTTTGCTGCAGCAGAGGCCGCAAACCTCTCTTTCAAGTCGACAGCTGCCTTGCGTGGAGGCTCAAAGCCCAGTTCAGATCCAGATCAACAGAGGCGCGAGCAGGACAGGCAGAGGCGCCTGGAGTTCTTCGAGCGCAAACCACGCCCAGAGCAGAACGCTGACCAGCAGTCCAGTCCATCGCCACCATCACGTAAGTTCTTTTTTGATCTTCGTCTATTAATTGGCGTATTGCTCACATCATGTCAACAGGCAGCCAGACTATTCTTGAAGGCTTGAATCTTGCACCCGTTGAGCGCGACCCGGAAACTGGCCTGCCGAAACTCTTCCGCCCAGGTGTTAAGCCAGTCAACCACTTCAAGAATTCTCCTGCCAAGCCCTTCATTCCAAAGCGGAAAAACAAGAATATCGGCTTTGCTGCACCTCCTTCGCAGCCCTCCTTTATTACATCTCGACATGCTCCACAGTCACACGACATGCCGCCCAGACAACCTAAACCTCGAACCCTGCGCCAACAGCTGGTTCTCAAGCAGATCCCGATGTCATTGCAAAACCGTCCTCGCGTTGGCGCTCCTCAGCCTGTCTCTCCTCCTGCTGGTCGTGCTACCGGTCGACCTGGCTCTACGCTTCCTGTCGTTCCGCCTGCACGTCCTGCCGCTGCACATGGTGGTGAGTTTCCTCATTCTTCAATTGCTTCACCTTCATATCTGACTCAGCTAGGCATGGCGATGTCACGATGGTCTACGAATCAGGACCGTATTATGGCAGACCTGGGAGTTGCATCTCGTCCCACCACTGCTCGCCCACCAACAACGACTGCGCCTGTCTCCAAGCCACTGCCTCGTACGGACTTTGTTTCCCTTGCTGCGCTTCCGAGCGTTGACGATCCCATCGGCGCAATCACATGGGAAGAGTGCATTGAGAGCGACGGACGTGTGAGCCGCTTGTAGTGGGATTGGTATGACGACTTTGGAGCTCAAAATTTGGAGCCTGTAACGCTTTTGTCTGGGAGAGATCAGCTGGGGATGGGCTGCTGACGAACACACACACATTCGTAACTTGAGAAGACCTTGACAAGGGCGATAAGACCTTCACTGAGGCATTAAGACCTCCATCACGGCGATAATTCATAATAGAAAACGCTATTCCAGCAGCCTTGATGCACCGTTCCCAGATCATATCTTTCCTGTCTAGTTCATACCAACGTTCACGTTCAACACAAAGTATCGTCAAACCAAGCACTACGACTTCACAGAATGTGAACACTGAACAGCAGACGTGGTCATGACGCATTTATTTCTATACTTCAGCCCTGGTTCAACCAGATCGCATTTCACACACTATCTTAATGTTCTCTCGGAAGCGCATCCAATGGCCTCGCTTAATCCTCATCATCTTCTAGCTCCTCGTCCTCCTCTCCACCCTCTTCTCCATGTTCGTTACCATCCTCATCCTCTTCTTCTTCACTTCCACTATCATCCTCCTCACTCTCATCCACGTAGTCCTCCTCCATCTCATCCTCTTCATCCTGCAACTGCTGCTCTGTCCTCTGCAATTCGGTCAGCCCATCCTCTCCAACCTCATCCTGTCCAGCGCCAGCGTCAGCAGTCGCATGTCCATTGACTTGAGCGTCCTTGGCTGCTCCACGCGGCTTATTCACATCATAGACCTTGGCTCTACGGCTAGCCGCCAGTGATGCG
>Ga0068621_1000052_pt1 | contig 13542 bp, 10 predicted proteins | sample InSIn5SAF170_FD_77485 | JGI IMG/M metagenome (GOLD analysis project Ga0068621, IMG submission 77485) | Clean room microbial communities from NASA Spacecraft Assembly Facility at Jet Propulsion Laboratory, Pasadena, California, USA -... ... | reverse complement strand
GTATTTTGCCCGAACACGGCAGACAACACTGCCACAAGCGCTCCAGGAACGCAACAGGCCAATGCCATCGCTCCTTCTTAAGCGACTCCGTACTCGTCTACACACACCCCTGTACCATTTGCCCTGAACATCGAGCACCAACAAGGCTGTCGCTAGACTCAGGTACCCTTTCAGGTTTGTATAGTTCAGACCCTGCTCTGGTAGGTTGACTCGCATAAGCTTACGGCGCGGACCTCCGTACCACTTTTTCTAGGCATCGTGGACTGTGCTGCCAGGAAGCCTTACTTCGGGACAAGACGATTTATAGAATTTTTCCAATTAGACCTGGTGTCTAGTGCAATATGTATGCCGACTGAGTTCTACCGGTTGAGGCCTTTTTTCATGAATCGCGTGTGGGCTTTGTCAACATTACACTAATGTAGGATAATGCTCCGCTCTTCTTGAGCATCATGCCATAGCCTAAGCAATGGCGACTTCGCTTGTACATCGGATTCTCAACCCTGAGGTTCTCGCTCGTTCCACTCCCAAGTTTTCCTGCTGTCAATTCTGACCTTTGCAATGTTACGGACCGGCGGAGATCTGGAAATGCCCATATGAAAAAAAAAACGATTGTTCTTGGCCTTCGTTCTGACCATCCCTTCCTAGATTCATAAAGCAATCCTGGCTCCCAACCAACCATCCTAGAAGTAAAACCAGGTCGCTTCCCGCAGTGCGAAGTCTGGAAAGACGTGAAGTATTACCGCTGATTAGCTGCTTTCTAGCATTGCACCTCGACCTTTACTGTATGATAATATACAGTGCCCAATCAAGGCTTTTCAAAACGAGCCAAAGTCATCTCACCGGTGACGCACGTTACATGCTATCATCGCATCTTCGGCGTGAAGGAATATTGCGAAGCTTCTCCGGGAAGAGCGCCTTACGTAGAGCTCGGAAGTGACAAATCCGGTCCTACATCGCTATCTATTGATCGTAGAGCGTATGTTACATGCATGTTGCTGCACGTCATCCATCTGTTCAAGAGCTCAAAGATGAGCGGTAGAAGGCGAAGGACCGATGTATGGGTAAGTCTAAGCACCATCCTCGTGCCTTGGTTCCAGGTCAACTCGCATCGTAGAAGTTGTATTGATCTAGATTGGCAGGCGCAGACTCGTCTCGTGTGATAAAACTCGACGACTGCATAGGTATATATTCGCTGAACAAATCAGCCATGCTTGCGTCTGGACCGAAACCTAGATTTTGCATAAACTGCGGTTGGGTATCCGATCTAGTTGCGCTGTCTAGCGAAGCCAGTTCGTCGAAGAAGCTTTCTAAATCGCTGGTGGGTTCCGGACACCGAGGGTCGATTTGCGAGTGACTAGGACCGGGAAAGAAGGCATGGTGAGGGGGTGCCGCTGGCTGAGCTATAGGATATGTGTCCGAAAACAGAGTCTGCAATGAAGCTGCAGATGACATCTGGACATCAGTTGTATGCTGTCTGAGAGGCATGACTGTGCTCTCGAGCACTTGTGTCTGGTGTTGTGCATTGAAGTCAACTATGTTTCTCTCCCGAAGTCTTTCCAGGCGCATGCGATTTACGTCGTGCAGAACAAGTCGCGCAGCCTGCCTGTTCGCAACGTCTAGTAGACATCGGATTGTTGGTGGCAGGGATTGGGAAGTTGGATGCTCGAAACATCGATCCAAGACATCCAATAACCGGTGGAAGCTTGCATCGGACGGACTGCAAGCGAATGAGGCATAATGGTATGTCGCCAAGAGTAGGGCAGCCGGTGGAGTAAGGACGGAGAAACCGTTGTCGGTGCATATGTGAGCTAATTTTGTGGGAAGCATCGCCCTCCACCGTTCAAGACACTCGACAGCGTCCTTGTGAATGTGCCTTGTAGATGGCTGCTCGATACTGATGAGTAGATCAACAAGTTCAATAACACTGTTGAAAATGCTGAGCGAGAGCAACGGCGCTCTTCTTCCTGCATGTGAGGGGTCAAGAAAGCCAGACCAAGGCTGCCACTCTTCCAGGCCGTCTTCGTCAATCGTGCCGAGATGTTCCAAATCGCTCCTTCGAAAATGTGGACGCCGTTTGAGCTGGAGAGCTAGCATGCTGTCGAGTAAGAAACAGCCATAATAAACATGCTTGTGCCTGGGATTGCCCATAAGTGTTAGTTGGTTCACGCTCTCCAAGACCCTCGAAGCACATCCAACAAGCAGCCATGCTTCTCCACTCTGCCCCCGCGCCATGTTGAACACGACCAAATTGAGAAGCGCCTTGATGTAACCCATGTCGAAACGATCCAGTTCGTTTGGTACCAGGGACTTAGCACTCTCATACAGCTTAACAGGCCTTGCTGACGAGGAGTTTAACGGATCGTGATTCGATGTGCTTACTCCATATAGTGAGGCTACCGCCAAAACACTCCACAACTCGGCATACAAGCCCGAATCGGGCCGGTTGGATTTGCTGGAGAGTCCTTGTGTAGGGTAGTCGTAGGCGGTTTTCAGGATGTCATGCTTCTCGCAGATTGGAAGCCAGGATTGAATATTGGCGAAGTAGACCTCCAAGAGCTTCCAGCTGTCTGGCGGCATGGTTGTTGAGATAGTCTCCTCTACTAGTGGTCCAGGCGGTGCGCCTACAAGCTGACCAAGACTTGGAGACTCTATATCGTCCTGTGGGTAGCCAACGTGATCCTGTGTACGGCTAGCATGTGCAGCGAAAGCCTCCTCTAGCCCAGAACCCTCGTCACTAGTATGAGGTGAAGCTGCCGCAGTCTGTTCATGACGCGAAGTTTCTCCTCCAGATAGCAGCCTGTCAACGTCGGTGTAGAATTTTGCTTTCCGCCATCGTCTGTGAAGTTTGTTCGACTCTTTTGAGTCGCCACGACCCAGCAGTAGCGAAGATGGTCCTCCCTGCGCTAGCTTCTCATTGAGGGCAGTTTCGTTTTCGGGATTTTGCTGAAACAGGTACGCAAGTGCTAACTCAAGGGTGCGAATATAGCCAGGCTGAATGCCCCTTTTCTTGGGGTTGGCTGTGTAAGAGCATTCTCTTGACGTTCCTGAGCAGGTAGAGCAGGTTGGTTGTACTCCGTCGCACTTCTCACGAGCGACACGGCATTGGTCACATGCTCGTGAGACTCGAGTCCGTTTAGCAGGCTTCTCTTCCGGTTGAGGTGCGGAACGACGCTTTGCCTGAGCTTGGGCAGGCATGAGCCTGATTCAGACGAAAGGGCGGCAAGTAAGCAAGTACCGAAACTAATCTCGGATGACAAGATTGCCAATGACGTCTCTGCATGGTTCGCGTATTTGTTTTCTGCTATATAATGAGTAAACACGGCAAAGATCGGTAATAGGCACCGCGAACCCACCGTTTGATCCGTTCACCAGCGCCGCGGGGCTTAGCAGCTGCAGGGCTGGAAATGTATCATCTAGAAGCGATAATTGGCCCGCAGATAGGATTCCCGTAGGTCTTTGAGGCTTGTAAAGGAGTGCAAAGCTGTCGTGCGTCCAGGCGATGTCGGAAAGGCGCCAAAGACGGGGAAGAAGGCTTATCCGGAACTTGCACTGTGCGGTTGCTCATCTCATCACAACCATCATTCGTCAGCACTCAACCACCATCGCGACATGGCGTCGCGTAAACACGATTGTCGCAACTCTTCCAGCTTTTTCCCGTACGCTCCTGGCTGATTGATTGTCACTGTCTGTCTACGACCTTACCATGCATATCCATAGAGGTCGCAGACACACCCGGCTCCGCAGTTTACGCACCTCACCTCTCGCCCTCTGCAGTACAGGAGCTTTGATACAGGCTCAATATCCCGACTTCTAGTGTCAGAGCCAAACACCAGTGGAACTACAACCTACGTACCCATGGAAGTCTCGACCATGGGTTCTGTGGCCGTGGGGAAGCGCGTCTTTGCGACTCTGGGCGAGGACGATGGAGCCACCAGTGAATTCTACCGCCGGCACCACAGCTCAATCCCAGAGCAAGCCACGACATCCAGGACTACTGGACCCCGTCAAAGGCGGAAGATTAGCGAAGACGATATGGGTAGGAACAAGCCCAGTACCTTGTTCGGCCGAATACTGACCAACGACAGCCTCGACAGCATCTAGTACCCGTTCCACCTCTCTCGCTACCCCAACGCCCGTCTCTCCTGCAAGCTATCTTCGCCGTGCATTCAAGGCCGATGCCTCGATTGTGCTCCTTGGCATGCCAGGGACTGGCAAGTCTACCTTGGCCGTCATTGCCTCGATGGCGTGCCGACGGCGCGTCATCGACGTTGACGATGTGTTTCAAGAAACGACGGGGTTTTCCACCGCCAAATACCGCAAGCAGTTCGGTGCGGCCAACTACAATCTGCGACAGGAAGAGCTGCTGAGAACTCTCCTCCTTGAACATGATCACGGTGCGATACTGGTATGCAACGGCGTTTCCCTGGAAAGAAATGGACAAGTCTTACTACAAGACTTTGGTCGAACGCACCCAGTAGTCCATGTTCTGCGCGACCTTGCCAGTTTGCATAGTTACTTGGGAGGACTCGACATGCAAAGACTCAACGACATGCTCGCCTTTACCGCCCCCATGCTTCGGCGTTGCTCTAATTACGAGTTCTACAACATCTCTGAGGTCAAATCACCAAACAACAACACGTCGAATGATCAGCCGGTGGCTCCGGCGTTTCTCACATTGAAGAGAGCGCAGAGGACCTTCCTCAAGTACTTGTCACTTATAACGACTCCGGAGCTTCCGCACGAGTCGGTTGGAGCATCCATTCCACCGTTAGAGCCCGGTTATCCGCTTTCTGACGTTGCGACCGAGCTCCGTAGATATACTTGTGCAGTTCAAGTATCTGTGGATGACATATTGGCTGAAGATGCGGATATCCAAAGCCTTGAAGTTGGAGCAGACGCCTTTGAAATCATCCTTGATCTGAGTCAACAACGCCCTATGACCAATCTCATGGACGACGTTAGCGCTTGTGTATCCAAAGTTCGAAGAAGCACCGTAGTTCCCGTCATATATCATGTGTTACCTACTTCGACCTCTGACGGTAGCAGGACTATCTACCTGGAACACGTACACCATGGGTTACGACTGGTACCTGAGTACGCATCTATCGACCTGTCGCTAGATGCTGCTGCACTTGCCGATGTGATAAACAGTCGTGGTACCACCAAGATCATCGGACATCTGCATGCTGACAAACCATGGGATGATCATTTCTGGGTAACACAGTACGAAAAGGCAGTGCATTTAGGTTGCTCTGTCGTACGACTCACTCGCCCAGCATCTTCCATCGACGACGATGTTTCGGTTCGCAGCTTCAGTAGTCGAATGGAAACGCACGAGGCACAAGTGCCAGTAATTTGCTACAACACAGGGCGAGCTGGTCGCCGCTCGACATGTTTCAACAAATATCTCACGCCTGTTGTTGCTGCCTCGAAAAGAGAGAAGACCAACCAGATGGCGTCAACAGCACAATATCCTTACGACTCCTGGCTCACTGCCAGAGAAGTAACACAAGCCCTTTACAGCTCATTTACATTTGATCCAATGCAAATGTACATCATTGGCGTACGCCTAGGATACAGCGTTTCACCAGCGATGCATAACGTAGCGTACGGCGCGTGCGGCATGCCTCACACTTTCAGTCGCATCGAGAGCCCATCTGTGAACAAACTCCAAGAGCTAGTACGCAAACCAAACTTTGGTGGCTCTATTGTTATACAGCCCTTCAAGATGGAGGTGATGGCGTTGGTAGATTCGCTGAGCCAACACGCGCGAGCGATTGGGGCCGTTAATACTGTGATACCCGTACGTCGAAGAAACGAAGACGGAAGCATTCCCAATGACCTCGAACTCTTCCATGAGCGCAACCAGTCTGGTCCGGTTCAAGCTCTGTATGGAGACAACACGGAGTGGATCGGAATTCGGTCTTGCGTGCGGCGAGGTCTTTCTCCGGCTAATGCAGTGCGTCCGTCGACATGCGGACTAATTATCGGAGCTGGCGGTATGGCGAGGGCAGCTGTCTATGCGCTGTTGCAACTGGGGGTGATGAACATTGTGATCTTCAACAGGACGTACGAAAGAGCCGAAAGTCTTGTCGCGCATTTCTCCCGCCTTACCTCGAGTTCGGCAGATAATGCTACGGCGTCAGCCATGATGCGCCAGAAGCGGCCAAATCTGACGATATTGAGATCGCGCGACGAGGCATGGCCAGAGCACCTCCGGGATCCTACCATAATCGTTTCGTGTATCCCGACTGATCCGATAGATGGAGGTCCTGCAGCTCAATTTACGCTTCCACGGCAGTGGATTCAGAGCCCTACAGGTGGTGTGGTGATGGAAACCGCGTACAAGACACTAAACACGCCCTTGTCGCAGCAAGTACAGGACTGCCCGAAGAAGCTGTGGACATATATGGATGGCCTGGACTTTATCCCGGAACAAGCCTTTGCCCAATTCGAGCTGTTCACAGGCAAAAGAGCGCCGCGAAGGGTCATGCGCGAGGAAGTACTGCGGGCATGGAGAGATGAACAGGGCAATACTGATATAGAAATGGTAAGGAGGAGGCTCAAAGCCATCGACGACCAAGAGCCATGAGGCTTGCATGATGTTACGAAATTTAATGTTGAATGACTTTTGTTATGACGATGCGGTAGCAGGGCATGTCAGTGTGAAGGTTGCATGTGAGGCTTGCGATAGACGATTCGGAGCGAGGATCCCTGCGGCGATCTCTCGTGGCGCACGTTCCCAGTGAAAGTCACGACGCGTCGGATGACAACAACTGCACAAGCTAATGCGCCAACCTCTGCGACCACGTCAGAACATAGAATAGCCCCGCATATATTCCGACTCGACGCCGAACAGACTACTATGCTCTATCACGACGGTAGCGAGGCACGGAAATGACAACGCGCCAGCCCCTCCAAGCACTTCCCCCGCCGTCGGCCAACGTCGTCAACACACGCTACGCCCACCTCCAACGGCCCGTCACCACCAGAAGCGCCAATGGAGCCGCAGCCATGGAGGCACAGGGGTACGGCCAGGAAGACACGCACGACGCCGCTTCCGTCGGCTCTGCGCTGAGCGAGCTCGAAGACGATGCCGAGGACGAATTCGAGAAGCGCATGATCCAGAATGCACGCGACGAGCGGCGGCTGAACCAGGCGCTGGGGAGCAGACCTCAGGCTTTCAAGAAGGCGCGGACTCATCCCCGTGTCGGACTGACGCTGGACAACCTGGAAAGGAACAGCGCGGCAGCTGCTGGAGCGGATGCGCAGGTCAAATTCCAGAGTCCGCCGAGCAGCAGCGGGAGCACGAGGAGCGATCCGGCTCTACGTGCGCCAGCGACATGGGGGAGGAAAGGCCGGACCAACAGGAGCTGGATGCGGACCATCACTTATGAAGAGGAACAAGGGCAGCAGCAACCACAGACGCCAGTCCCGGCCGACGACAGCATCCACGATCACTTTGACCAGCAAGACGCCAGCCTGCCACACCGCTCCGTGCCAGACAGCCCGCTCTCGCACAAGGGCACCCCACGCAACGACGAGTCGCAAGAGTGGGACCTCACCTTCGAGCTCAACGAAGCCTCCATGATCGCATCCACGCCCTACATACCACGAAACACAGTGCTGGACGATATACGGCAGAGGGAGGCCGAGAGCCTTAGGGAGCAGGCGACACAGCCCTCTCAGCCCTCTCAATCGCCCAAGAGGAGACTGCGTGCGCGAACCCACTCGTGGCAGTCCATTGGCAAGGCGCTGCCGGTTACGGGCATCGGCAACCAAGACTCGCCCGTGGCTATGTACAGGAGCGTTGAGAGCATAGCTACAGTAGATCGCGAGGTAGTTGCCACGCCTCAGGTTGTCCCCCCGAGACGCATACCGAGCCGAAGAGAAGATTCACAGGATTTACTGCGACGGCTAGCGAGAGTATCCAACACTCCAAGCCCGAGACAGGCAGCACCTTCGAGACCAGAATCAGCGCCTCCAGCACAACTGAACACTTCCTCGCAGACGGTGGCGACAGACACGGCGCAATCAGAGGCTCAATCAGCTTCTGTGGAAAAGGTGCCTGTTCCTGCCCAGACGCCCAATGAGGCAGCTGCGCCCTCGACCGTTCAGCAGGAGCAAGACAAACCAAAGGAAGCTGAACGGTCGTCAGAGCCAGCGCCAGCGCCAGCGCCAGCACCAGAGGCTATAGGAGATGATGTCCGCAGTGTAGATGCTACACCCATGCCCAAAGAGCGACCTGTCTTGAATCCCAAGACACCAGTGGTAACTGGTGCTTGGGTCGATACACCAGGCCCACGTACTGCACAGAGACCTGGCCTGACGTCGAGGTCACGCTCACGTTCGCCTAGAAAAGCCAGTCCGCCCAGGCAGAGACCATCTGAAAAAGGCTCGGCCCTCGTTGCGGAGGAGCCATCTGAAGCCGTCGCTATAGAGCCCCTTCGTCCACACCTTCCCAAATCTGCCTTGCAATCTCTTGTCGACGAAGCAAAATCCAAGGGCAGGCGACCGTCGGTAGACTATGGCGACTCAACTATCAACTCTCTGGAAGACCTCATCACTCCATCTGCCGAAAGCCCCATGGAAGAGGATACGCTTCAAGGCCTTCAACTACCAACTGAGACTCCCCGCAATGAAGCAGAACGACAGCGACAGCAGGAATTGTTACATCTCCACCGCATGAATGATCGCCTCCGTGCAGCGCGAACCAGCATCCGCGATGCAAGTCGTGGCATGAAGCGCGTCGAAGACCAAGTAGAGCATGTGGAAGAAGGGGAGAATGGCGAGAAGGTCAAAGTGATTAGCCGCACATGCCCTTGCGCGATTGATGGCCATGTCCAGACTTTCTCAATGTGGAAATGGTCCAAGGGTCTATTTTGGGAACAACGATTGAAGATCCTGCGACAAACGTCAGGCAGTCCTTGGAGAATATGGGGCGGGCTTACAGGCTTGAGCATTTGCTTGATACTTCTTTTCACTTGGTGGATGAGTGAAGAGATCGCTTGGTATGTACTTGGGCGTCTGCCCCTCTTGCGTCAAAGAAAACTCACTGACCTACTCCACAGTGAGATGTACTGCCAGCCCATGTACGCTTACTCGTCGCCTTACCCATTCAGCGTCAACGCAAATGCTCCCAAATACCCCTTTGTTATTCCAACCCTTATCTACCGGACTTTCATCCAAAGTTGGTGGGTCCCAATATCTTCCTTCTTCTCATGGATTGGCGCTACAATGTGGGCATGTTTCTTTGGTTTCGAAGAAGCGCATCTTGTCAACCACAGCGCCAGCCAGACCATAACAAGTACAAATACTATAAAAGAAAACCGCTGGATTAGTGAAGAAGCGGCCAAACTTTTAGAAGAGAAGGGCTGGGATCATAGCATGTTTGAAGATGAAATTTTGCCAGGAGGCCGATGAGCATAGAGAAGCGTCCGGTCGTTGTTGTCATTCATTATTTTCTTTTGTGGCATTGGTTCAGCGAGGCGTTTTGTTTGTCAAGGGTCTGGATCGGGAACAGGAGTTGCATACGCCATGATTGTATCACTATGGTAGCGTGTTGAATATCAAGGTGAGCGACAAGGATCTGGTTGGCTTATCCACAGGTCATTGATTGACTGCCGAAGAAATGAAATTATAACATATCCCACCCTTGGTTTCAACATGATCTAGCGAAAATGAAAAGAAACTTTGTGGAACACCGTCACCCGAAGAGTCTCCTTACGATTCCGCGCTGGTCTTCCCTGTCTCCTTGGGAAATCCCGTTTCCCACGCCTCGGCTTTCGGTCGCTAACTGGTTGTTCTGTTGTAGCCTCCCGTGCAGTTCTTGGGCCTCTTCTTGTTCCTCCTTCAACTCTTGCTGCAGCTTTTCTTCGCGTGCCTTCGCCTCAGCTATGAGGACCGAGCCCGCGCTCGTATCTTCGGGTGCGCGTTCGCGGTCTTTGAGTTCCAGCTCTAACAACAAAGGGGGAGCACAATGCTTACTCAATAGCGACGTGATGATCGCTCTACTTGAGCAGTCTACCCCAATATATCGACCGTAGTCAGAGCCTTTATCCAGCATGTCCTTCCAAACGACGGGATCGTCCCCTTGTCTGAATTCCTTCTGTCGTCGTTCAGCTTCGATCGTTGGTGAACCGTGTGGCAACGTGTCCCACATCGTTGATACAATCGCCAGGTGAGAGTAGAAATGCTCACCACATATGGATTGCAGCAGGTGGAGGCTCAGTCGCAACGTTCCGGTCAGAAGACGTTCCTGTATAGGGTGAAGGTAGACTACACCTGCAATGTGGTGCTGATTCTGACGAAGAAACTCCACGATTTCAGAAAGGATCTCTAATCCTAGTCTGATCGTATCGTCAAAACCTGGTGTGTCAATAAAATCGACCGAATGGTTTTGACTCACATCCCATTTCCATGCACGACAAATCTTGGTTTCTGGATGGGGTCAAAGGTGTAACTAAAGATTAGGTATGAGATTTTACCAGACGTTACATCGTGCCCAATGACTACGGGTGAGCCTGTGACTGTGGCAATGAACGAGGACTTTCCAGCTTCTGTCGGTCTCAGTACTAGGATGCCAGTCTTCTCTCTAGAAAGAAGGGTTAGTTCTCTACAGGCCTCGAATCAATCATGTTTGCAGACCAAGAATTCTTACCGAGATTTGGTAACGGCATTGTCGTGACGGGCCATCTGCTACATGCAGAGTGATGTGGGTTGTCCGGGTCGGCACATCACAGGTCATAGATCCAAGTGAAGGTGTCCTGATAAAATTGCAAATAACTCTGTGGTCGTCGATACTTTCATTCAATGCTCCATCGCAAGCTACCAAACAGCGTCGTCCAGGCCTAAGACCATGAGCAGCCATCCTCTCATTGCAGTTATTGGGGTGAATGGCGCTGGAAAATCGACATTCATCAACGTCGCATCCGGCAGGAATGATCTTGGAGTGGGACATGGTATTGAAGCATGTAGATAATGCACCACCAATAGTTGAGCCACTCACTAGCTGACAGGCATCTAGGCACGCAGGACATAACACCAAAATCTGTTTTAGTCGACAATGCATGGGTTAATCTTATCGACATACCAGGCTGGGACGACACATACCGTACTGACACAGATATACTCACTCTTATAGGAGATTATGTGGGGAGGACGTTTAGCGCCGGTCAGCTGTTGCAGGGCGTGATTCTCCTTCAGCTGGTGGATAGCACACGCGTGTACGGAACCGAACGCAGGCGGAACAGATTATACGAGAGAATCTGTGGAATGGACGCGTATCGTAATATCGTGGTTGCTACCACGATGTGGAGTACCGTGGTTGACCAAGCCGCTGCTGACCAACGCATTCAGCAAAGGATTGAATCACCAGAGTTTTGGGATTCTATGGTCCAGGGCGGTCCTTTCGCAACAAGCCCGCCCCCCTTCAGCTCCAAACAGAGCTTGTGGGCAACGGCTACGACCTTTCGACTACGTCAGTCGGGATACAACTCACCACAGATATCAAGGCCATGATATTAAGAGACACGACCCGTATAGCGGAGCTGGAAGAGGAACTTCGGAGGACTGCTGCAGACAATGCTGCCATGAGAGCTAGGCTGGAGGGAGATCTTAACGATCTCATCGGGAAGCTGAAAAAGGCGGAAGATGATATCGAGAGACTCAGGCAACGAAGGGTGAGTTTCGCACGGATCTGTCTGTCTACCTACTGACGTTGTCCAGAGATGTGTGATCTTGTAAATCACGATCGATCGATCGATCATGGGTGAGACGGAACAATGTTGGCAAGAAACAATGAAGAGGTACACGCGCCTTTAGCTCAAGATACTACTCGTGTCTCTTCTAGATTCTATATCGAACCCGTGCTTTGATGGGTAGGATAATTGTATAGCTTCTGGTGATTTGCTGGAGCGTCCCGAATGCAAGGGCGTGCACTTCCGTGGTATCGTGAGCAGCGCTACTCCGAGGCACATGATGCTGTGCGCTCTTTCCAGACCATGCCTTCTTTCAGCTCCAAGCTATACAAGCCGCCATGTGTAGATTGCTCAGCCAGAGTTTAATGATGAGCGACAGACGCCAAACTTCAGGCCCGTGTGGACACACCATCGCGCCGCTACCCCAGTCTATTGGCGCGCGCCCCTCGCTTCTAGGCAAGCTTACTTCTGCATCTGGCGTGGTGTCGCGGACTCCAAACATGTGCTACCTCAGACATCCTTGCAACAAGCCATCTGAAACATGCTGATTGGTTTCAAGCGCCGCCCGCCAATTCTCCCACAAACCCAACCATAGATAGGCTTTTGATCTGGGATGTCGTTCGCAGGATTAGGGCCAGACTTGGAACGCGTACCTTGTGGGTTTACGGTGTCTCAGTGTGCGGCGGCTTGTGGGGGCTTGACATGATGGTTAAAAGGCGGAGGGGCTCGCTGCTGCGCGAGAGCAGGTAAAAGCAACGTGAATCAAGTCTAACAACTTGCAGACGTCGCGGTGTAACACTATTCTTATCCTTCGAGCGCGGGCCGCACAACACTTTCATTCACTTCTTATTGACGAATACGCCGCATTCGCGCCGTAGTTTGGGGTCGAACAGGATTACTATTACAGTCTTATCAGCCGCCCTTCGCTCACGACTGTCAGCTTTGCTCTCTGGCGGACTTCTACACATATCATACTGCAGTCTTTAGCCAATCGAACGTTCGACGGCCAAAATGTTCGTCGCGACTATCAAACTCTTCTCTTTCCTTGTAAACCCTGAGTTTTGGACCAGAATCGGCTTCTTCGTCGGCTACATTCTCGCCTTCCTCCTTGTTCTAGAGGTCGTCCGTTTAGCAAGCACAGATGCCAAGCGCAAAGAAGTGGAGAAGATGCTAGACGCGTATGCCGCGTCAAGAAACGATGTGCCTGTAAGAAGACGCCCAGAAGAAATCGAGGCGAAGAAGGTGGTGCAGATATCTATCGACGAACTGGAGGACATGGAGAGAAGAAGTGTGGCAGCAGAGAAGGAAAGGACACAACAACTACAAGAAGCACGAGAACGGACACGTACACCTAGCCCTGCAGTGGCTCGGACGCCAGAAACCAAGCATGGTGAGGAGAAGCGGAGACGTAGAGCGACGTCTACCTCTGTATCTCCCCACACGTCCTCTCAATCACATTCAAATCCTCAAACCTCCTCCTCGAGTCCAACTCGTCGTCTAAGGAAGCGGAGCGATACGCTCAACTCCTCCAGCAGCGCAGAAGTCAGAGGTGCTGCTACACGGAGACGCAGGGAGACTTCGCCAACAGAGACTAAGACGCGGGAGTCTAGACACGCGAGTCCAACGCCGAGATCAAGAAGTAAAGAGGCGAAGATCTTGGGTGGTTCGTTGGGGAAGATGCTTAGGAGTAGGGGATGAAGTTAAGGGAGAAGTCAAATCGCATCTCAGGCGTTTGTTCACGCTCGTCACCCATGACTTTACGAGAGATATGTAAATCTGAAATGTATAACACTTGGGTATCTTTTTGATATCGTCTATGCCGCCCAATCGTACTGCGTTCTTC
>Ga0068621_1000050_pt1 | contig 13786 bp, 12 predicted proteins | sample InSIn5SAF170_FD_77485 | JGI IMG/M metagenome (GOLD analysis project Ga0068621, IMG submission 77485) | Clean room microbial communities from NASA Spacecraft Assembly Facility at Jet Propulsion Laboratory, Pasadena, California, USA -... ... | reverse complement strand
GATTAAAGAACTGAAAATGAGGAAAGTAAGTAGGGAGTATTGAGACTATTAGAAGATTTTTGAAAGGCAGAATAAACAATTTACAGTACAAGTGAGTGACACAACGATGTTGAATAGTACTACAAATGTTAAGTACAAAAAGACTTCTTATATCATTTCCGAGTATGCACTTTCTACTGCCAGGGTTTCGTTTTTGTAAAATTGCTTCTTCAAAGTGATCGTGAAAGTAGTACCTCTGTCTACCTCGCTTTCTACCGTAATTTTTCCGCCAAGCGCTTCTATTTGCGATTTTATAATAAACAAACCCAATCCCTGCCCCTCAGATTTATCGTGGAACCGCTGGTACAAACCGAAAATCCTGTCTTTATACCTTTTAAGGTCGATGCCGGTTCCGTTATCGGAAAAGGCAATTATGCAATCGTCATTCACATCAATGTAACTATCGATACTTATAACAAGGCGGCGGTTAAGTGAACGGTATTTTATTGCATTTGACACTAGGTTAATGAACATACTTTCGAGATATACCTTATGAAAACGCAGGTAAGGAATTCTAATATTTGTGTACATAGTACCGCCGGCTTCGGCTAGCGATGCGGAAAAAGCTTTCTTTATTTCGAACAAAGTGTCATTTAAATCGAGCCGGGTAATTTCGGCATTCCTGTTATTTTTGATGAGCAGGATATTGGTAAGATCGTCAATCGTTTTTACAAGTTGTTTGCCCGAGCTCTTCAGCATATCCAGCATCTCGTTGTTATAAGTATTGAGGGTAGTACGATCGATAAGGTCTAATGTGGCCGAAATATTAGATAGCGGGGCTCGTAGGTTGTGCGAAGTAATAAAGGAAAACTGCTTGAGGTCGGCATTGCTTTGTATAAGTTCCTGGATAATCAGTTCCCGTTCCATTTCAACTCCCTTGCGGGCAGTAATATCCTGCATTGCCCCAACGAAACGGACCGGTTTATTTTCTTCGTCAAAAACAAGATAGCCCCTGTCGTAAACATGGGCATAAGTTCCATCAGCTTTTAAAAACCGGTATTCGTCCTCCCAATAGTCGCCATTTTCCCCGCTTAGAACAGCAGTTAAACCTTCGTACACTCCCGGATAATCTTCCTTGTGGATTCTCGCTGCGTGATCACCGAACCTTTCTTTTAGTGCCGGCGTGTTATAACCGAAAGACAAGTGATAAGCTTCACTCCAAAACATCTCACCGGTTAAAATATCCCAATCCCAAATTGCATTGCTGGTTGCTTTGGTAGCCAATTCGTACCGCTTGTTGCTGTTCACAATTGCTTCCTCGGCTTTTCTACTTTCGGTTATATCCCAGTTAGCGCCAAGAATCCGTAGCGGTTCTCCATTGCTGTCTCTATGAACCTGTGCGGCTGCTTTTATATACCTGGTAGTTTTATCGGGCCAGCTTATTTTATATTCGGTCTCATACTCAGCTTCTCCACTTATGGCCAAATCCAGTTGGCGGTGCAACTCCAGCTTATCATCAGGGTGCAGCATGCTTTCCCAGTTACTATAACTTACCGTAAAGCTATTAGTAACTCCGTGAAGAGAAAACATGGTACCGTCCCAGGTAATTATATTGTTTACAATATCCCAATCCCAGATGCCTATTTTTCCGGCACGGGTAGAAAGTTGAAGCCTCCCGGAAGCATCGGTTAACTGCTCATTTTTTAGCAGCAGGTTTTCGAATACTGCGTTTTTTGCTTTTCTCGATATAGTTCGATCCTCCTGCCAATAACAATAAACTTACCGACGTAGATAGTAAGAAGTAAACGTTTAGCAATGCATCGCCTTCACCAACAAGCGCATAACTTACCCGGTGTGTATAAGTGGTTATGAAATAAAAGTAAAGTACATGCATCACAGAAAGTGCCGCTGCCACTTTTCCGCCCCGGCTTCCAAGCAATATAAAAGCGGTGAGGATAAAAGTTGCGAGATAAAAGTTCCCCGAATTTTTTACTCCGCCGGAAAAATATGTATTGATGTGAATAAGAATAAACCAAACGCTCAACAAAGCAGTGTAAGAGAGAGCAGGCTTTTTATGCGACGGAAGAGAAAAAAAGTTGATGAACACGCTGCAAAACAATAAGAACATCAACACCAGTAATAACGGGTGGCCTGGAAGAATTGTCAAAACCTGTATTAAAAAACCAACGCATACAATGACCGACATCAGTGTTGCTATCTTAAAAAGATGCAAACGCTGCCTTGAAACAAGGTCTGTTTCGGGCAGTGATTCTACATAGGATTTTAGATAAAGAAGGTCGACAAGGTTTTCCACTGATACTTCAAACGTTTGATAACGTTTAAAATTTTGTTTTCATCCTTTTGATACGAAATCTTTTGCATGTTTTTTATAAAGACGTCGAAGAATTGAACTTTATACAAAAGCCAGGGAAACAAATACACTATCTGGAACTGAAATAATATCGTGTTTTATATCTTTACTTCTACAACTTTCGTTTTAATTTTTATGGTACAAACTGCGGTTTTTCAATTCATCCCCGGTTGTGTCACTCACTTGTACGGTATTATTCATGGCAACAAGAAAGCCAGCATTAAACAGGAGCTTAGCCGATAACATTATCAAACATTCATCGCCGTAATCTCTGTCGTTGCATAAGGAACATCATAAGGTCAATTACCGGGCCCCTAATCGCTAAAGGCATTCAAAACATGGGTAAAGCCTTTAATCCACCATAAAACCAGCTTTTTCCGCCTTTAGTTTCTCAACCTTCTCCCCAGCCATTTCCCTAAGCGTCTTTTCAATGGTACAACACAAGGCGTTTAAGGCCAAATCATTCGGTGCAACTCCAAAAGGCTCTTCTATTTCGTTTACAATTGCATCAAGCGCCATAAACGTATAGGCAATAAAAACTACGATTAAAGGCGTCATCCAGCCGATACTATCAACCAGGCCAAAAGGCAGCAGTAAACAATACATATATACTGTGCGATGCAGTAAAACTTTATAAGTAAAAGGAATAGGCGTATTTGCAATTCTTTCGCATCCACCTAAAATATTGGAAAGACCGTTAAGATTGTGATCAATTGCTGTTAGCGTAATTGAATCAATAGTGCCTTCAATTCGTGCTTTTTGCAACCAGTTTCCCATTTCCTTCAATATGATAACCGGCTTAAACTGTGCTTGCTGCACCAGCTGCAGAAAGTCGCCTGGTAAAAGACGTTGCATGTCGTTTCCGGCATCAGTCTGTCGTAACTGGTGTTTCAGGGCATACACGAAAGCGACTAACAGGTTTACGAAATAAGTAAGCTCGCGTGATCCTTCTTTATAACCGGTCATAGTTAAAGCTTGGCGGCAGAGCGAACGTGTATCAATTACTAAAGCTCCCCACAGTTTACGGCCCTCCCAGAAACGGTCATAACTGGCATTATTGTAAAATCCTAAAAAAATAGCGAGTGCAACTCCTATTAAAGTGAAGGGCGCAGCATTTAAAGGAATTTTATAGGTAAAAAACTCGCCATGGTAATGCACTACCGTAACTGAAAGAATTAACAATACCAGCAGGCGGGGTAATAACTCCGGCAAAACAGAGCCCTTCCATGCAAAAAGTAACTTGAACCAATTTTGTTTATCCCTTGTAATCATATCCTCGCCATCTTAGTTTAAGCACCATAATTCCTGCAAAGGAAGGTTAAGTAAGACAATTATTCAATTTGGAAACTTTTTCAGATCTTTTAGATTTCCCCCTTTTTCCCGGTGACACCTTATTTGATGTTCGAAATAGGAAAGGCATTATTATTTTAGTTTGACTGCACATGCGCATTATTTTCATCCCGGGTTTTGGAGAAGACGAGTTCATCTTTAGTAGAATTGCTCCCTTGTTTGATGGAGACAAACTGCTCCTGAACAGTTGGAAACTATTGGGAAATGAACCGAGAGATAATTTTAACGCATTGAAATTTGCAGAGGAATTTATATCAAAATATCACATCACAGGGCGTGACATTTTGATTGGTCATTCTATGGGCGGATGGATTGCTTACCATGTAAAACATCTTATCAATTGTCCCATTATACATGTGGCCTCCATGACCAATACTGACAGGATCATCCCGCCTGTTTTCAATCATCCTGTCGCTTATTGGCTAATAAAAAAAGACTTAGTCTTTAATTCATTTACACAATGGCTTTCAGCAACAATTGTCTATAACAACAGAAATTCAAAAGGAATATTCTTATATATAGTCGACTTGCTTAAAAAGGGCAATAAAGAGAATGTAATCAACCAGCTTAAGGTGGTACTAAATCCTGTAAATGAAGTAATAACCGAACAGCCTGACCTTCGGATACATTCTAAAGGAGATACCATTTTAAAGCCGCCAAGAGAACCGTATTATGAAGTTACCGGCGATCATTTTACATTATACACTCATCCAAAAGAAGTTTATCTTCCTATTGCTGACTTTCTCCGCAAATGCAACTTCTAAAGATTTGTTCTATAGCATCCTATCCCCCATCCATGACTTTCGGAATTGTTGTTGCTGATCCGAAATCGTTCCACCCTGCTTTTCTGCTGCTTCAATTTTTAACCATGGATTTTCTTTCAGTTCAAGCGTTGTTTGAATAGGTTTATTGCGATGCAGATAAGTAATCGAAATGCTCTCCCCTGGTTTATGTTTATTTAAAATGTCGTCAACATCTTTTATTGCATGCAGTTTTCGGCCATCCATTTCTATTATTACATCGTTTACGTCTAATCCTGCAGCATACAAAGGCGTGTTGCGAACAGTATTGGCAGAAATTTTCATTCCGGAAGCCACACTATCAAAAGTCGGTCTTCCAAACCATGCTTTACCTTCCGTCACACTTTTTAATTTATAATTTGCTGAAGAAAATAATTGACTATAATCAATCGCTTCGTGTGCATATACATATTTTCTGAAGAAGTTTGTCGCGTAAGCCTCATTACCTGTTGTAACTGCCACCGCTTTTTGTACATCGGGAATGGTATAAGGAATTTCTGTTTTCCCATGTTTTTGCCACAGCACTTTCATCACATCATCTAGCGTTTTGTTGAACCGGCTTCGCAATTCCAGGTCCAGGGCCAAACCAATGGCTCCACCATATGGATAATAAGAAGTGAACATATTAGGGTAATTGGTAGCATCAACAGATACACCTGCATCAGTAAACACAGCACGTTGACTATTTTCGATGGGCGTATATAGTTGAGCGCCGGACGTATTCACTTTCGCGTTCACCAATTTGCTCATCTCGTTTACAAATTGGTCGTAGTTTAGCAGGCCGGCACGTACCATTAAAACGTCTCCATAATAATGTGTAAAGCCCTCGGCTACCCAAAGCGCTTCGCTCATATTGCTTTTCTCAAAGTTAAAAGGCTCAAGACTTTTTGGCCTGATCCTCTCCACATTCCAGCAATGAAAAAACTCGTGCGCAAACACTCCGAGCAAATCGTTGCTGCCGTCAAAATCAGCAGGAATGGTTATCATGGTAGAATTTCTATGTTCCATTCCATCGCCATGCACGAATGGATTGATACTGGCAATAAAAGTATAGGTACCATAATCATAAGAAGGAAATTCACCATACACTTTCCTGCCTGCATCAACTAATTTTTTAAGTTTTTCTGTAAAGGTGTCTACAAGGGCTTCAGACGCCTCAGCTTCCAACGCTAATCTAAAAGTGAACTTCTTGTTGTCCGAATTGCTTACTGTCCATTCACGCCAATGAAGATTAGCGACTTTCGTCGGTGCATCCATAAAATACTGAAGATTGGGTGCCGTAAAAGTATAAGGGTCAGCAGTAGGTTTTAATTGGGTTGCTACCTTCCAACTTGTTACCGGAACAGAAAATCGGATGGTTATCGGCGCATTTTCCAAACCCTTTACCCACATAAACGACGCAGGCATGTTTAAATGGTATCCCGATAAGTCTATTCCTGCATAAGTGCCATCAGCATAATTTCCGAATAAGGTATAGGTAAGTTTCACAAGCCCCTTATGACCTGTTATTTTATAAACATCAGCATCTTCCTTTTCAACCTTCAGCGCTTTTCCGTTTGCATCAAAAGCGGCTACATTGTATACGTTTTTACCGAACTCATGTTTTGCATACCTGCCTGGTGAAGAGCGGCTCATCCTGAAAATGGCAGGGCTTAAGGAAAGCCCGTCTGCTATTACCGTTATCTCAGCTTCATGATGCATTGCATTTGGCGCAGCAACCTGGTACCGGATATGCTGGGCAACTACCGTTAACGAAAGCAAGCACGACACTATCCAGCAAAACATTATTCTCATCTTCATTTTATTTTTCTTTTATCTCCTAAAATTTAATGCTCGAAATTACTGGATGAATCATCAATTCGTAACGCCAGGTCAGGCATTAATCATTCTTGTTGCGATATTTTTTGGAACAAGCAATTGCTCCTTTTTCAACATCGTTGTGTCACTCACTTATACTTTTGGTTCCCGATAAGCCAATCCTAACCTTATCCTCGTTCCTTTTCTTTAAGGAAAAGGAGGCCAGGCATCAACGAAAGAACAAAGTCTTGAACAAACATTTTAAGCGTTTGATCTCATTACGACAATACAGTCAAACTGCCCTGAAGTACAAAGAGGCTGCCTCATAAGTTAGAGACAACCTCTTTGTTTATCACTTTCAACATAATCGCTGTGTACAACAAGCGGCAGCAACGGCACTTTAGTCAGCTTCTTTATCTTCCACTCCTTACCCGGGTTTTATTTATTGTTGCGGAGGAGTTCCTGAACCTTGTCCTCCACCTCCACGGTTCTGCTGCATTTTAGCGTAGTACTCCGATAATTTTTGCGCCAAATCTTTGCCAAGCGAAGTTTCAAACCTTTTATTCCTTTCTTCACTTATCACTTTCATTTTCGCCTGTTTATCGGTATCCGACATGGTTTGGTCCATCCATATTTCTCTTGACCGCGGCTGATACACCTGTTGTATCGCCAAAACAGTATCTATCTGCACATCGGTCAGTTTTAGTTCATCCTTTAATCTTTGCTTCATCCTCGCCATACGTTCTGCCTGGTTACCACCTTGCCCGTTTTGAGCTGACACAAAGCTTACGGCTGCTATCACAAAGCAAATCGATAGAAATAGTTTTTTCATTTTGTTTTATTTTAATGATTATAAAGTTACTTAAAGACCTTTGCAAATAAAACTTAATCGGTATATCATGCTTTTGCATGGGTTAACTTGTGAAATTCAGCAGTAGTACAATAAGCTCGTTAGTAGCTGAAGGTAAAACCAGTTCCAACCGTCATTTACCGTCGTTTTCAGGAAATCTATTTTTTTGGTTACAAGCGTTTGAAACTATAATGATACATCGTTGCGTCGCATTACGTTCATCTGTTGTCGTGCTATTGAACTTTGTTCGTGTTTTACTATTGTTGTCTCCACCTTTCCAGTCGAACAAAAAGGCGGGTAAACATAACATTGATGAGAGAAGATAAAACACCGCTAAAATACTGAGCATGAAGAATAATGATCTAAATTCGGGCAAAGGAAACTTACCATATGAAAAGATCTGAAATCAACCGGCGGAAATTCATTAGAGATGCAGCAAACGCAGCTGCCGGAATAGCCGTTTTGTCGGCCTTTTCTGCAGAAACTTTTGCAGCACAAGGAACTGTACCCGTTGCAACTTCTGCAGGTAAACAGGAAAGAAATGCAAAAACTCCTGCACCTCCCCGGATTAATTTTTCCGTAATTGGCATTAATCACGGCCACATCTACTCCCAGGTAGAAGCTGTGACGAGAGGCGGCGGTCAACTCATTTCCTTTTATGCTAAAGAGCCCGAACTAGTCGCCGACTTCTCAAAACGATTCCCACAGGCAAAGCTTGCGCGAAGTGAAAAAGAGATCCTTGAAGATAAATCCATTCAACTAATTCTAAGTTCCGCAATTCCCGATGACCGTGCTCCTCTTGGAATACAGGTAATGCGTCATGGAAAAGACTATATGGTTGACAAGCCCGGCATTATCACCCTCGATCAACTTGCCGAAGTACGCCGCGTTCAAAAAGAGACCAGCCGGATATACTCGATTATGTATAGCGAACGTTTCGAAAACAGGGCGACAGTTAAAGCAGGTGAACTGGTTAAAGCCGGCGCCATAGGCAAAGTGATCCAGACAATTGGCCTCGGGCCACACCGGATGAACCCTAAAACAAGACCTGACTGGTTCTTCGACCGCAAACGTTTTGGAGGCATTATTGCCGACATTGGTTCCCATCAGTTCGACCAGTTTCTTTTCTTCACCGGTTCAACTAAAGCAGATGTAGTAGCCTCACAGGTTGCAAATGTTAATCACCCCCAATATCCGCAATTTGAAGATTTCGGCGATGTCACACTTCGTGGTAATAATGGAACAGGTTACATCAGGGTCGACTGGTTCACCCCCGATGGACTTAATTCATGGGGAGACGGACGGCTAACCATTCTTGGAACAGAAGGATATATTGAGCTTCGCAAAAATATTGACATTGCTGGCCGTGAGGGAGGGAACCACCTTTTCCTCGTAAACCAAAAAGAGACCCGTTATATTGACTGCAGCAAAGAACCCCTGCCTTACGGCGAACTGTTGGTAAACGATGTTGTTAACCGTACAGAGACTGCCATGACACAGGAACATTGTTTTCTTGCTACAGAATTAGCGCTGAAGGCGCAAAAGCAGGCGCAAAATATAAAACTTGGCGTGTGAAGAAACAACAAATGAAAATGTTGTTAAATGTGAAAGGTGAAACTCACAACAATAAATTCTATCTGGTTTTGACGTTTCACCTTCCCGATCATTTTCTCGCTTCCAAAACCCAGCGGTATGCCTGCATAATGTCTTTTTGAAAAACATCAACACAACCCCATAAATAAACCTGGAATTTCCGGTAGAGAAATTCACCCCAACGGCTAACAATTAATTCCCGGTTCCTGTCTAAATTTTCAGCCCAGCCTTTTGTGGTTAAATAGTAGTTGTGGCGGTCGTTTATAACTTCAACGAGTTGAAGATCGGTAAGTGAGAGTTTTTTTAAATACTCATGCATGCAAACCGGTGAATAGTTGCCCGGGTAGATGTACCTGTATATAAAGGAATGAAAACCGAATTTTGCGCGGCTCGCACTTGCATCTAAATAAATTCTCCCTCCCGGCTTAACAAGGCTTTGATACTTTTTTATAGTAAGTCCATAATCAGTTAAATGTTCTGTTACTCCTAAATTAACGATCGCATCATAAGATTTGTCCGGAACGTGTTCAAAAAGGTGCTGCCGGATCACTTTACACGGCAGGTTTTCTCTTTTAATTATATCATTAATAAAGATCTCCGATTCTTTTGACAAAGTAAGTGAAGTAACCTGTATGCCTCTTTGACCGGCATATTCAACAAAGGCGCCCCATCCGCCGCCAATATCCAGCACATGCATACCGGGTTGAAGCAGGGTCGCCTGCAAAGCGTAATCAAGTTTACGTGTTATAGCATCTTCAAGACACTCGTTGTCGTATTCAAAAACCCCTTGCGAATAACACCTGTGCCGCGTGTCTAAAAAAGCTAGGTAGAAATCCTGGTCGAGGTCGTAATGCTCAGATATCCATTTTCGGTCGCTTGCTACCTGCCCGAAAATTAAAGGATGAATAAAACACCATAAATATTGCAGCGGGTGAAAATCTTTGAACGTACCGCGCAATTCAAAAGTTTTCAGCAAGTCGCCCTCCACATCAATATCACCTGCCATGTATGCTTCAATAATCCTGGTGTCATCCATAGAGGTAAGCGCATTCAAACTGTTTTTATTTTTAAAAAACAAGGTTGAATGCTGGTTCACCGCTGCCTATTATTTGTTTAGGATGGCCGTTTAACTGGATACTAAACGGAACTTTAGGTTTAGCTGCAGAAGTATTGTTATAGCCTTTATTTAAATAGGATATAACCCGTTGTGTTTTATTAATCATAACCAGACTTTTTAAGAGAGGACCAGTCAGACTTACAGCACGGTTCACTATTACAACACCTGATTGTTGTTATATATGACAATTTAATATTTTTTGTTTAGATTCAAAAATATTAACGGCTTTTTCGGCCGCGTAATTTGTTTTCAAAGAAAACAGCGTCCTATTCCTAAGCGTACACCGGTAAATTTGGATGTTGAAACTGATGCGGGGACACCATTCATATTGGCAGAAATAAAAAGTAGGATTTCTTGTGTTACGAGAACCATCTTCTCCCCTGCCCGAGGTCCAACGCTGTTTAAAGACAAGCTGCTCATCACTGATGACACTTTTCATTGACGCATAGAGTTACCGCCAGCACAAGAGTGCGACGCAACGCTGACGCTATGGAACACAAATGCCGGGTACATAAAAATTCTCTTTTAGAACCCGATCCTTCATCCGGCGGAGGACTCCCGGATATATAATTTGGAAGGAATGATAATGTTTTCGTTCTGCCAGTTGTAATTGCTCTTTTGCAGCGCTTTAAACAAGACTGTTGCCGCCATTTCTCCCATTTCGAAAGCAGGTTGTGTTATTGTGGTTAACGCGGGATTAAGAATGTGCGCAGTTGAAAGGTTGGAAAAACATACCACTTTAAGATCGCCGGGTATTTTTATTTTAAGGCTATGGGATAAGGAGTAGACAGGGGCTATTAATTTTTCAACAGACGATATAATACCATCGGGCTTGTTTTCGCCTTGCAACACCTCCAAAAGAATTTCGTTATTGGCACTTTCGTCATTACAGCAATTGACAATGCTGCTTTCATTTACTTCAATATTATTTGCCTCCATTGCATTGCGAAAACCCTGCATTCGCTTTGTATTAATTGAAAGAAGGTTAGAAATTGACAGGTAAATAATTTTTTTACATGCGAGGTCAATCAGATGTTGGGTGGCGTTATAACCACTCTCGTAATCGTTGGTTGTAACCTTTGCGGTGGCGGTTTCATCGATAGCGCGGTCAAAAAATACAAAAGGGATTTTTTTTTGAATGCAAATCTTCAATGTGATCAGTGGAAGAAGTTTCGCTGGAGACTGAAATCAACAACCCATCCACTCTTCCATTTTTAAATTCTTCCAGGATCTGTTTCTCTCTTGCAAAGCTCTCGTACGTTAAGTAAACCAACACATGATACCCCTTCTTTTGTGCAACTTCTTCTATTCCTTTTATGGCCTGCGAAAAAAAACTATCTGCAACTTCGGGCACTACTACTGCTATCGTATTACTTTTCTTTCGCCGTAAACTGCTGGCGTAAGGGTTTGGAGTGTAATGAAGCCGCTGGGCGACCTCTAATACCCGTCTTTTTGTTTCAGCGCTGATCTCATAACTGTCTTTTAATGCCTTCGAAACAGTTCCGATGGAAAGATTTAATTCTTTGGCAAGCGCTCGTATGTTTACTTCAGGCATAAAACTTTGCAGTAAAGTGATGGTATAAAGATAATAGTCACGAAAACGGTTTCGTTAATTTAATTGATTGTTTCTTACTAACTGCGGCTGGAAAATCGGACTTTAGTAGTGCAATTTCCTTCAAAATTTTAAATTGGAATGTGAAAGGGAATTCAATCATCCGATTTCTTAACAACTAACGATGTACAAAATGGAAAACAATACGGCGCTTGCCGAACCTCTGCAAAGTCTCGATGAATGGGAAGATGACCTTTTATTAAGATACCCCGATCCGAAATCTGTAGCCAAAGGAAAGGAAACAGAAGATTACAGGAACTACGATGATCCTGCCAGGGATACAGTTCGCGAATTTTACAGGCTAAACCACCAATACCAGACTTACGATTTTGTGCTTGAGAAAAGAGCCGAATATTTAAAGTTTGACAGGAAGGAAATGACCGTTTGGGAAGCTTTCGAGTTTTTAAACCAGTTGGTCGACGATTCTGATCCTGATACTGACCTCAGCCAGTTGCAACACCTTTTACAAACTTCTGAAGCCATTCGTGCGGATGGTCATCCAGACTGGTTTGTTCTTACCGGTTTGATGCACGACATGGGAAAGGTGCTTTGTTTGTTTGGAGAACCCCAGTGGGCTGTAGTTGGCGATACTTTCCCGGTTGGATGTGCATATTCTGACAAGATCGTTTATCCGGAGTTTTTCAAGGAAAATCCTGACTTCTACAACGAAAAATACAATACTAAATACGGTGTGTACTCACCAAATTGCGGTTTAAGAAATGTTCATATGTCGTGGGGACATGATGAATATGTTTACCAGATGCTGAAAGATTATTTGCCGGAGCAGGGTTTGTACATGCTTCGCTATCATTCATTCTACTCGCAGCATCGCGAAAATGGGTATGATCATTTAATGGATGATCACGACAGGGAAATGTTTAAATGGGTCGACCTGTTTAATCCTTACGACCTGTATTCAAAAAATCCTACCCCTCCTGACTGGAACGAGTTAAAGCCTTACTATGAAAATTTAGTGGCTAAATATTTACCAAAGACCTTGAAGTTTTAATATTTAATTTCTTTCTTTTTTACAGATCCTGCTGCAATACGAACATCCCCCAATAAAAAATATCAAGGCCCTGTGCCTTGATTTTTTTTGCAGAAATCAGTAAAAGCTACGTGGCCATCTTTTACGTTGGATATAAGTTAGCCTTCGTATAAATGCTTTTTTGGGGTCCTGGCTTTATCTATTCTATTTAGCATCCTACTAATGAACTCATTTTTGCTGTCTTGATTTTTAATGCTTTTTAGATACCAACTCTTTGTACTATAAGAAGCATCGTTGCGTCGCAATCCTTTCGTCCGCATTGCTAGTGGCAACAAAATGGGGGTTATAACATTCGCATCTGACAACAGTTATTGCATAAGGGTCCGCCGGCTGGCGGATGGGTGCCAAGCGAAGGCGAAGGCATTCTGAAACCAGCGAAGTGGTTTCAGAAACAAGCGGGTGGAGTCCCGTTGCAATAACGAAGCCATGCGGCTTGAGCTATAAATGATTGCATTAAAAGTTCATTTTGCATGGTTTGGAAGGGGTCCCTAAGGTTTCTTGCGTCGCACACTGCATCACCATCTCCTTATTCAACCTCAAATAGCTTTTGCAAAACGTTGATATGAATTTCAATTAGCTTATTGCAAACGAACCATCTAATACAAAAAATAAATTTTGAATATCAATTACTATTTCTACATTTGTAGTGTACTAATTAAGTAGTACACTAAAACACTGCGCATGGGGAGAGACGACAGATACAACTTTAAACGCAGTAAATGAACCGGAACGCAGATTTCGTTCGTCGTTCGAATTAGAATTTTTCTGAACGGTGTATTCACCTTTTTTCATTTTGCTTTTTAAAGCGGAAGCAAGTAGAAAAGGGACAGTAAAGATAACCAATATTAAACCCAGTAATATTTTATTGCTTGTTTTCATGATTGAAATGTTAGCTGTTATAAGCGCTGTATTGCTTTTTAAATTTTTCGAACCTTAATGCCAGATCTTCAGGTTCAAGTCCCAGCATGTTCATTACCCGGAAGACTGTTGGTAACTCTTTCTCTAAAAATTCGGTTTTTCGGTAAGCAACAGCGCTTTTATAAGCTTGTGGAGTTATGAAATAGCCTATCCCTCTTTTATCGTTAATAATATCCTGTTGCTTTAAGAAATCGTAAGTGCGCATGACCGTGTTTGGATTTACTTCTAGTTGCATAGCCAGTTCCCTTACGCTTGGTACTTTATCTTCGGCCTTCCATTCTTTCAGTAAGACCTTCTCACATATATAATCCGCTATCTGCAGATATATAGCCTGCCCGTTGTTATTAAATT
>Ga0068621_1000049_pt1 | contig 13806 bp, 10 predicted proteins | sample InSIn5SAF170_FD_77485 | JGI IMG/M metagenome (GOLD analysis project Ga0068621, IMG submission 77485) | Clean room microbial communities from NASA Spacecraft Assembly Facility at Jet Propulsion Laboratory, Pasadena, California, USA -... ... | reverse complement strand
TGAAGCATTGGTGGGTGTCGGGATTGTAGAGGATGTTGCTGCTGCTGACGTCACGATGGATAAGGCGCTTACGATGCAGGTGATCTAAGACTTTGAGCACAGATACACCAAGCTGTAGCACCTGTGGTATCGATAGCGGCAGCGACAAGCTGCTGAGCGCCGGGCACTGCATGTCCGATAGAACAAGTGCCAATGTCTGGAAGCCAGCGATCGTGATGTGGATGGTGCCGTAGCAGTTGGGCACACCGCTGCATGTCGACGCAAGCCATTGCGTGATGGATGCCTCGCGTTGCAGCAGCTGCAGCTGGTGAGTGGTAGGTGGGTGCAGTGTAATATGCTCGCCCTCCTCCGTCGATGTAGTTGTTATGGAGATCGCGCATTTGAGAATGACCGGCTGGCCATCATCGATGCGAGTGGCTGATACGACATAGCTGCTGTGACTGCGTGCAACTGCTTCGTTATGCACCGTGAACCCAGGTGCTGTGACAGCAACCATGCTGCTCACTGCTTACGGGTGTCACAGGGAGTTGATGCCGACAGCAGCTAGTGTGCAGCAGCCTTGTGAGCGCTGTTCATGAGGTTGTGGCGGTATGCGTTGCTGCGTAGCTGCAGATACCAGATGGCAGCTGAGCGGCGGAGAAGGTCACGCATGGCTGCCAGTCAGAGGTGCGGCGCCACTTGTAGCGATGCAATGACACGGCGCGATGGTCAACAGATACTAGTAAAAGGATGGCTGCACCAAGTTGCAGCTGTATGATACAATCGCTGCAATGGATGGAGGCTGTACTCCATCCGGCAGGACGTATGGTCATCGCCAATTGGTCGCATTCCTGCCACGCCCTCTCTGGCCGATTTGAATCACATGCCGCGTGAACAACACAATTGCTAGGTTGTAATGGTGTAGCGGACGTGCAGAAGAATGGAGCTGCTGGCAGTGTAGGTATTGGTGCAGCAGCTATGCGGGACATTGCATGGGATGGAGACGAAGGTTCGGGTGGTTGTTCCTGCCGACGCTGGTGGCTCGTGACTCCACGAGAACCGCCCAGCTCGCTGCGGGCTGGTGCAAGGCTCAACCGAGCGTACCGAAGAAGCCCAGCCAAGCAGGGCCTTGCGACAGACACCCAGGAACGAAGCTCCTGCCTCTGAATGCCGCTGGGCACAGCTCAGATTAGAGCAGTAGCTAAATTTGTCATCTGGAACCGAGGCCCCAGCCAGGTTCGAGCGTCTTGCCCTCTGTGCCTCAGCCGCCTACCTCGGAACTTGTAGGCTGTGAAAAGGTGGTGACAAGCGATATGCTGCCTACGAGCGATTTGAAACTCGTCGGTGGCTGGTAGCTTACCACTGCAGGCAGCTCGCTGGCCGGCCCACACCAACCACTGCACCACACCTGCATCAAACACCAACGACACGCATTCTGCATCAGCCACTGCAGCAGCTGCACAGGTAATACATCATCCTTCGTACCTTGGCAAAGAACCTCGCTGCATCACACACAGTATGATGCCAGACTCCTCTGGCCGCTCGCCTCAAGTGCACTGACTCGCCGTCACAAAGGTGCAGCGAACAGTGTCCTCGGCTAATTAGACCAATACCTACCACACGTGCAAGAATGAACAGTGCACGCAGCAGCTTCCGCAGATGGGACGTACGTAACTGATGCTAAAATCTGCAAGCTGCGCAGCCACTACGCGACCATGGGCACCACCACCTCTCCGCCGAAGGCTACGTGCCGACCGACGGACCAGCCACCGAGCCAGACCAACAGCACTCCATCCGTCGTACAGCTGCTCGAAATTGCCACGCAACTGTCTGCAGCAGACACGCCGGTCAATGTGGTGCATTGCCTGCTATCTGCACTCCGCACACTGAGTGGTCACGCACCAGTGTCGCTGTACCACTGGCTGGATGGAGGGTGGCAGCTGGTTGCCGGTGCGTCAGCATGCGGTGACGTACAGTTGCATGAGTCCAGCCTGCAACAGAGCTGGAACAAAACCAGCGCAAACGGCACTACGAATGGTCACGCAACGACCGTCAACACCCCCAACAGGAGCGCTACAGCGACGGACGATCAACTTACGCAGGTGTCAAAGTCTAGCAAGTCACTCAGTACCGACTGCTGTCTGCTCGAGCCAATCAAGCTGGGTCACACTACGTTTGTCGTCGTCATAGCGAACTCCAAACTCGACTCGTGCAGCTCCACACTCACAGCGTGCCGTGCCATCATCCAGCAGGCGGAACACTGCTGTCACAAGGCACTGCAGACAATCAGCCTGCAGCATGACCTCAAACACGAGCAGCAACAGGACAGCAAGCCACGTCATCAGCTGCAGACAGCCGAAGATGACGCCAAGACGTGCGCCGAGCACGCAGAAGCAGCGCGTCACCGTGCGCAAGAAGCCAACGCAACGCAAAGCAAGTTTCCTGGCTACCATTTCGCACGAGCTACGCACTCCCATGAACGGCTTGGTCGGCATGACTGAGCTGCTGTTGAGTGGACAGCTAACCACCGACCAGCGGGAAGCATTGCTGATCATCAAGAGCTGCTCCGACAGCCTACTGCTACTGGTCAACGACGTGCTGGATATCGCGCACATTGAGAGCGCAGAGTTCGAGCTCAGCAACCATTGCTTCCGACTACGCGACATGATCGAGTCGGCACTGGATGTTGTGTCTGACTCTGCCAGCAACAAGCACCTGGACTTCGCAGCGGAGATCGTCTTGACTGCACCCATCATCTGCTACGGTGATGGGCGGAGGTGCCAGCAGATTCTCTGCAGCCTGCTGTCGAACGCCATTAAGTTCACCACTGAAGGACACGTCTCTCTCGACATCGAGTCGCGTCTAATCAGCGACATGCAGATGAAGCCCGCTAGTCAGCGGTACGTAACTCCGAATCAGTGGACGCCGACATCGACTACACTACAATTGAAGCCACGGACGACTGGCCGGTATGGGAGATCAAGTTCAAGGTCGAGGACACGGGCTGTGGCATCGACCCGCAGTACACTCACATGCTGTTCAAAAAGTTCAGCCAGCTGCCGCAGGCGCCGGATCCCTTGCGCAGAGGTTCTGGCTTAGGGCTGAGCATCTGCCAGCAGATTGCCCAGCGGATGAATGGCACCGTCGTTGCAGAGTCCGAAGGCGTCGGCAAAGGGTCACGCTTTACCTTGACGCTGCAGCTACCCGGCCGTGCTGACATTGGCGTGCCGCGAGACATCGCTCAAGCTATGAGCGTCAACGAGCTGATCAAGCAGCAGACAGCAGCGTACCACTCGGAGACAATATCACACAGGACACGCGAGCAGACACCTACTCTAAGCTTGCAGTTTGGCCCGGACGACGACCTCAATACACTTGCAGAGCGCATCACAGCACCAGAGCTGCTGTCGACGGCCGTCATCGTGTATCACACTTCAAAGATTGTTGCCGAGCTACTGCGACGTCGCTTAGAAGCATGGGGCGTTCTCGCTCGTGTCACCAACGACCAGTCCACGATGATGCACCTTGTCGCTGTTTCAGCGTTCAAAGCTACAATGCAACCGTACATTCCGCGTTTGAGCGAGCACGCACTGCCATCAGTCTCAGACCTACTCGTCAAGATCATCAACGAAGTCAACAGCAGTGCTCGTCGACACGAGCAGGTGGAGCTGTCAGCCGACCGGTGCAAAGACGTCATGCACCTCGTTCACCGTCCGTTCGACACTGTCCTGATGGTGCAGGTGGTAGGTAACGACGGTGCACTTCACGCTGCAGCCAGCATCAAGCAGATCTACAAGCTGGTGTCGGAGGCGACGCGTCGGGTGCTGCAGTCAAAGGGGCTACTCAAGGACAGCAGTGACAAGATTGTCGGCGTAGGAGTACTGATCTCTGCGCCGTTAGCATATCGGCAGCAACACGCACTGGACAGTGGCCAAGTACAGCACTATCTGTCTCAACCTGTTCGACCTCAGCAGCTGTTCGACGCGTTGCAGCTCATCTGCGAGCGCCGACGGACAGGCAGTGACCTGCGTCAGCACCGTCGCTTGGCCAGCGAGCAAGCAACGCCCATGCAGACCAATACTCCGCGTCTATCAGTACCCGATCTTCGAGCGCGCATGTACAGAACTCCGAGCATAGGCAGCAGAAGCCTCACCACTGGCGGCGCCTCGCTCCCATCCGCAGCATTGCCGAACATCTTAGACACTGAGGAGGACGACACTTCTGAACCCGTCACCTTAGCAGCACTGTCACCCAGCGCACTGCGCTCAACGTCCAACCCTGAACGTGGCAGAGGTGACCAGGAGCCCGACTGGAAGCTGCTTCGCATCTTGGTTGTGGAAGACAACCCGATCAATAGCAAAGTGTTGGGTCGTCTACTTACCAAGACGAGGTACGCCAACGTCAGCTACGCTGTTGACGGGCTGCAAGCCATTAACGCCGTCACCGGTGTGACATTGCTGCCAGACCAATTGGATGATGCAGAAGCGAATCCTGCGCATTACTGCTGCAACACTCAGGCGGCCAACATCTTCGACCTAGTGCTGATGGACTGGCAGATGCCGCTCTGTGACGGTCTGCAAGCCTCTCGCATTATTCGACGCTTCGGCGAAGCCAACCCGATGCTAGGCGTCTCCAACACTCAGCCGCACATCATCACCGTCACCGCCAATGCGATGATTGGCGATCGTGAGAAGTGCCTGCAGAGCGGCACCAACGCGTACCTCGCCAAGCCGGTGCGTCAGTTCGAGCTGACCAAGCTAATCGATGCGGTCAACTTCTCGACGACAACAACAAGCAAGCCTGCAAACAACGCATCAAGTCCGAGGGTTGCTGGGAAAGACGACACTAGCGTCATGAGATGAATTCCAGGTCATCGCTACACATACGGCCTGCAGCCTTGCTGAGCGAGCAAACCATGAAGTAACATACTCCGAGGCACGTGTCTGCAAAACCCTGTCGCGTATGCAAAAGTCACTGCCGCCGGCACCTCCCACATTCACGAGCTCTGGCGTGTGACAACTTCCACCGCCCACAGCACTACTAGCCCATCACCACATCGCACGACGCTTCTTCCGCTCTGATCGCCAACAACCAATCTATCGACCATTCAAGCTGATTTCATCGCCTCGACTGCTTCCAATGACATCACTATCTTCGCGCATCATTTCGACGCACACGTGTCCACGCCTGCCGTTACAACCGATCGATACCTTTCTTCGCACTCATCAAGAGTCTGTGTCACACACTCCCGAATCATGAGCAGTCTGCATACTGTGCATCGCGCGTGTTGCAGTACGACACCAACATCTTATCAAGATGCAGCATTGAGCGTCTCCGCAAATTGTCGAGGCGATGCAGCACGCACATGCTCGTCACCGATACTGTACTGCGAATGAACGGTTGTTACAGTTGCGAAGCTATTGGTATTTGTTCTGGGGCTTGCGTTGACAAGCGAGCTTGCCGCTGTCAAAGCATGGAGTTTGGTTGGGTGCCGGACACTTGGTGGCTGCGCACTTGCTGTGGTGGTGACGAGCCTTGTTGTTGATAACCGAGGTCAGTTTGCGCTGCAACAAGAGCTCGAACAGCGTTCGTACAGCCTCCTAAATGCTCATCCTGATGCCCGGCCGACACCGCCGACCTACCACTGAGATTGTTGTGGGGTTAGCGATGTGGATCGTCGCAGCCGTTTGATGCCCATGTTCTGCTTCTCAACGGTAGCAGCATTGTTAACCTGATTGCAGCGGCTGACACACAAGCTGTGAGATGCTAGCCGTCATCACGCGTGCTTCTTGTCAGCATTACGACCGAGCAGCCAGCTGACGGTGTCCTTGAATTTGACTACCGTCTTTACAACAACGTACATGACCCTGGACGTCATGAGGAAGGCTGAGACACGGCTCATGCGGATGGAGCTGGCACTGCGCGGCATGGCCTGCTTGTCGTATACCAGCAGTGCTGTCTTCAGTGCGTCACTCTCGACCATTTGGTTGGCTAGCTCGTAGCCGTCCATCAGAGCCATCTGTTAGCAGAAGTAACCGTGCGGAGGGTCCTCATTAGCGATAACTGCGACCAAGTTGAGCTGAGCGCGTTGGTTTGTGATACATACGTTGGCTCCATTTCCAGCCGTGGGTGACATGGCGTGGTTGGCATCCCCGATGCAGATGACATTACCAGTGTTCTTGAACGGCATCATCTCGTAGGTGTTGCGTCGCCACACCGACTTGCGGTCCAGGTTGTCGATCAAGTGCCGGAATCCTGGCCCTAAGTGCTTGCTGTGTTGCTTGAGCTCTTCTATGGCTTCGTCCACTTGCTGTTCGGTCGCTTCACCTGGGCGGTAGGTGTTGGTCGTTCGTGGGGCAAACCAGCCGAGTGCAAACAGAGTAGTGTCGTGGTCAGGTGCAGTAACGAAGACCATCTGAGAAGCATCCTCGAGTAAACGATCATTCGTTTGTCAGTTGCTGCTTACCTACATTGCATCTGCGTGCGACAGAAGAGAAAGAGCATGCCGTTGTACTGAGGCCACAGGTCTGGATGTATGCTCTGGCGTGCCTTGCTCATGCTGCCGTCGGCGGCCACCAAAACATTGCACTCCACTACGCTGCCGTCCGTCAAGTGGCACTTCACAATGTTGCTGGCGTCATCAGGCTCAACCTTGACAATGGCACTGCCCCAATGGATGTCGACATCCTCTGGGAGTGCATCCAGCAGCATCTTGCGCAGTGCATACCGGCTGAGGCGCAGGTTCTCCTCCAGCGGTGTAGACTCCCTGGTTATGATGTTGACGCCATCGCCCGTGCGGATGCTGAACTTCTTGTTGTCACGGATGTGGTGGGCCTTCGCAGCGACCTCGAACAATCCAAGCTTCTGCAGCACCTGCAGGCCACCCGACATCTTGTCGCTGCGGATGCCGATGCTGTAGAAGTTGGTGTCCAGCTCGGCGTCGCGCTCGTAGACGCTGACCTTGGGGAACTGGATCTGGTGGCGCTGGCATGCTTGGTAGAGGCTGACGACGAAGCAGGTGCCGGAGATGCCGAGGCCGCTGACGATGATGTGCTGCTGAGAGAGCCAGTGACTGGTTGTTGTTGCAGTGGACATGGTGGCTGAGTGATGATGTGTGAAGCGGAATGCCGCAAGGGGGTGCTGGCTGCAGAAGTGCGCACGAGTTACTCGTGTGTGTTGTTCGGGAGTACTATTGATGTGTGCATACTAGAGCGTCAGGTGGGTTGCCAGTCACAGTGGCCGGCAACTCATTTCGAGTGGCTCGATGGATGCTGTTGGCACTGTTGGAGAATGGGTGCAGCATCCGGTCAGCGGAGACGATAGGTGCATGTGATGGCCTGCAACCAGTGTGATGTCAGCAGTGTAATGCAATGCATCTACTGCAGCATCAGTGTGGTTCCACCACAGCCGACAGCCGACTCAAGGTGCACGTGAATTGTCTCCAGGCCACCTAGTTTTGACCTGCTTGGAACAGACAGCGATCTGACACCCTGGAGCTTGTTTGATTCGCCATCTAGACAATGGTGATGTTCGAAGCGTGCATCGTCGCAGTGTGTGGCAGATGCAGATGCAGCACTGCGCATCACTAGTAACACCCAATGACCAGCAATAATCACTTTCGCGTATGCATCTCACCCGGCTTTGATGTATTTGCACCTTCTTCTGCGAAGCAGCTACCGACGCTGCTGCAACTGCAATTGAACGCCTCGGCGGCATCAACCGATCGCATCGAATGCCATGCCGCAATGCTGCAGACGCTGCAGGGACAGCTTGGATATGCAACACATTGAAACCAACAAAATACGAGAATGCAGCACACAGCAGAGCGTCTTTGATGCCTGGTCTGTACAGTGATACAAGTTCACGAGGTTGCTCGACTTGACCAACGATGACAGGAGCAACACTCACAGGCTAGCCAACAACAGCGTGTGCTGAATCGAGCTCCGAATGATGTGTTAGCACTTGCCAGTAGCTGGCAAGCCATCGAAGCAATGGAGGCACAGCTGCTGCAGGCTATCAGTCAGCTGAGTGCAGCGCCTACGCCAGAGGAGCTGATCGAGCGACTGCTCCAGACGCTGCAAACACTCACCGATGAAGCAGAAGTTACTTTGCACTTGCAACACGCGGACGCGTGGAAGCCAGTGGCGAATGTGTCTGCAGACGGCAAAGTGCAGCTTGATACAATGTCACTAGCTGCCTACTTACCTGGCATTGAAGCTGCAGGCAACGGTCACAGGATTACGAGCACCAACTGCTGCACTGCAGACGAGCAGTTGTCACAGGCACTCACATGTAAACAAACTCTAATCAGCGACAAGGATGTGTACCTGCGTATGCAGCTTGATCGAACAGCAGCTGTACTTGTCATGGCAACCTCCGACGCACAAGCGGGCAGTACGAGGCTAACCGCATGTCGCACCGTCACACAGCATGCAGAGCTGTGTCTACGAGCGTTGCAGAGAGCACATGCTCAGCGTGCTTTGCAAGCCGCTGAGCGGAAGGTCAGCAAACTGCAGGGCGAGCTGCAGCAAGCACAGGCAGAGGCCAAGGCCTGCACCGAGCAAGCGAAGGAGGCACGTCTGAGTGCGGAGCAAGCGAATGCAACGCAGAGCAAGTTCCTCGCTACCATCTCCCACGAGCTGCGTACACCGATGAATGGCATCACCGGCATGTCCGAGCTGCTGTTGGACAGTCAGGTCACAAGCGACCAGCGCGAAGCACTCCTCATCATACGCAACTGTGCCGAGGCATTGCTGCTGCTCGTCAACGACGTGCTGGACATGTCGCAGGTAGAGACAGGCGAGTTCGAGCTGCACAACCAGTGCTTCAACCTACGTGACATGATCGAGTCAGCACTGGATCTTGTTGCGGATGCAGCGTGCAACAAGCACCTGGACTTTGCAGCGGAGATCGTGCTGACCGCACCCATCATCTGCTATGGAGATGCTAGAAGATGCCAACAGGTGCTCACAAACTTGATGTCCAATTCAATCAAATTCACCGCTGAAGGCCACATCGGATTGGAAGTGCAGTCGCGCCTATGTGGAGACGCTGATGAGATGAAGCCTCCGAGCAAACGCTACCTCAAACCCAGTCAACAGGTAGACGCTGAAGTTGATCTGCACACTCTCAATCTAACAGCCGATTGGCCTATCTGGGAGCTGAAGTTTGTCATAACTGACAGCGGCATTGGCATCGACCCTCAGTACAAGCACATGCTGTTCAAGCGGTTCTCACAGCTACCAATGCCACTCGATCCAATGCGACGTGGCTCAGGGCTCGGCCTCAGCATCTGTCAGCAGATTGCTCATCGGATGCACGGCACAGTCATTGCCGAGTCAGAAGGCGTTGGTAAAGGCTCAGTCTTCACATTGACTTTGCAGCTGCCAGGCCGTGCGGACATTGGCGTGCCGCGCGACATCGCGCAAGCCATCAGCGTGGAAGAGCTCATCATGCACGGCTTCACCGACCAACCAGACGAGGACTTGGTGTCAGCCATGACGCGAGCGTACACTCCAACCGTGTCGCTAGCGGCTGTCAACGACGAAGACCGCAACACACTGGTTGAGCGAGTGACAGCGCCGGAGCTGCTAAGCTCTGGTGTGCTGGTCTTCCACACCAAGATGAAGGTCGCCGAGAAGGTCAGGCATACACTGGAGGCGTGGGGCATCTTTGGACGAAGCAGCGACAACTTACCTGCAGTGGCACACCTGATAGCGTACTCAGCGTTCCTGACCACCTTACAAGCCTACGACGCCAAGCAGGCTGGGCAACCGCAGCAGACTACCAACGACATACTACTGCAAGTCATCAACAACGTCAACAAAAGCAAGCGCTGCCAGACGCAGTTATCGGCTGCTCGCTGCCTGTCTGTCATTAATCTGGTACACCGACCGTTCGAGGTTGTCATCATGGTGCAGCTGGCTGACGATCCGCTGCCGATGCAAGCCGCCAAGCTCATCAAAGAGGTGCATGCCGCTGTGTCTGACCAAACTCGCTACGTCCTGCGTTCCAATCAAACAATCGACGCTGATGCAACCAACGCACCAGGTATCGCAGTCCTCATCTCTGCAACACTCGCCTACCGCCAGGTGAAGGCTGTCGAGGAAGGCACCGTCAGCTACTACTTAGCACAGCCCATCCGACCGCAGCAGCTCTTCGACTCGCTGCGTAAGGTCTGCGACCGTCGCCGCTTGCGAAGCACGCTGCGAGAGCACCGACGCTTAGAAGTCATTGCAACATCGAAAGCGTCGCGGTCTGCAACTTCAGACGACGACGTTGGCAGCCGGCCCGCTTCCGATAAAGTGAATAGAAGTCAGGTGAACGGATGCTCGCCGTCTTCGATCTCTGCACAGCCTCGCACACCTGAGTCTGATGTAAACTCGTCTTTGTCATTCGATGTGAAGGTCTTGTCACCCAAAGCACGCAACACAGCGCATTCCAACAATCAAGGCGCTGCTGAGCGACCTCTGAAGATCTTGGTGGTGGAGGACAACAACCTGAATTGCAAAGTGCTAGGTCGCTTGCTGACCAATCTGCAGTACACCGACGTGACGTATGCGTACGACGGCCTACAAGCCATCACAGCAGTCTGCGGGATCACTCTGACAGTCGAGGACTTGACCGACGCGGAAACCAACCCTGCGAAGCACTGCTCAGAAGCGACCAATCGCAACGCCTACGACTTCATCTTGATGGACTGGCAGATGCCGCACTGCGACGGCCTGCAAGCTACTCGCATCATCCGACGGTTTGGCACTACCAACTCTGCACTCGGCATCACCGGTACACATCCGCCCATCGTGGCACTGACAGCCAACGCCATGATCGGAGATCGCGAGAAGTGTCTGGAGAGCGTCATGAACGCATACCTGGCCAAGCCTGTACGCAGACAGGAGCTGGCCAAACTGCTCGATAACGCCAAACAGCTGAGAGACGAGTCAGCGTCACAGCCGCACTGAAGCTGCAAGTTGACAATACAAGCCATCGCACCACACCAGCTGGCAGTCACCACTCGCATAACCATCAGGTCAGCATCTTCCGCCGCGTCAACAATGCTTGCTGTTGACCGTGCAACAATACATCAGCCTGGCTTGCCACCGTGGCCCTTCCAAGCACCGACCTGAACGCACACGCAATTCGTTCTTCCGCTTATCTCAACGGTACGCGATCAGCACGTCATGTACACAAACACAATATCATCCGCTCCAGATAGTCCGATCGCATTAGTCCGTGCAAGTCACAAGTGCTAGCCCCAAGTATCGTGTGCTTTGCTGTGCTGGCCAATGCTATCGCTGTGGTTGCATCGCAATTGTTGTGTCCGTGGTAAGCGTGACGTTGCTATTGCTTGCATAGTGCATAGTGTTGAGTAGGCGCTTGCTCAACAGGACGCCAGCTGCTCGTTCAAGCAGGATTGAACCAGACAAGCTGATTTCAAGTGACGTCGAATTAGATGTTCGGGGGGCACTTCCCGCAGCAGGTCAGCAAAGGGCCCTCCAGACTTGTGATCAGCTGACCGAATCTGATCACTCTTGTTCGATCTGGCTCGATCCCAGCACTCGAACTGACTGAACAGCAGTGGACTCGTGCTCACAAGTCGCTCTCTGCGATTTGGCACCAGACCTACCTAACTAGCCAATCAGCAGCGGGCCGCTATGTACAGGGGTCTGGCTGTTCACTTGTTTGATCGTACCAGCCGGTCCGGCATGTGCGAGCTGCACCCTGCTGCAGCTGCATCGTCTGCTCATGCATTCGAATCGATCCACACCAGTCATTTGTCAGCCACGCAGACTGCAACTCACAATGGACATTCAATGATTACCCAAGTTGGTCTACAAGTCAGTGACAACACGCAACTGAGGCACTGAGCCTGCTCCTTGACGTATGCTTTCGTCCACTCGTTTGTCACCGCACCACCATGAGCAGCTCGGTCGTATATCGCCTGCTGCCTACAGCAAGTATCGCAGCACATGCTGCAAGTTACGGTGCCAGCTTACTCGTGATGTGGGGCATCCAAGGCAAACAGATGAGCTGGTCCGGTGTGCAGAGCATGCATGTGGTGCTGCTGGTGCTGACATTGTTCCTCGTCTGGCGCAGCGTGCTGTGGTGTTGCCGTGACCAGCCGTTCGCCTACAAGTGGATGATCTACATCCTACCGCTGCTGGGATTGGAGCTACTGCAGATGGGCTGGAGGTGGCTCTACTGGCAATGGCAGTTGCGCAGCGGTACGGACAAGACAGAGCCCGAACAAGCGTGGTCAGCGGCGTACTACGCCAGCAACGGCTGCGTGCCGCTGATGGTGGTGATACTGGCACACCTGAGTGCCGAGCGCAGTGGGATGTCGAAGCATGTGTCAGTGTTCGAGACCTTGTGCGTGGTGGTACAGATCTGCATCACGATCGGCACGCTGTCATCCGGTCTAGTGCAGGTTAGCCTCGGCACACACTTCAACCTGCTGGGGTCCGCCATGTTCAGCGCGCTCCGACTGGCGTATCTTGGCAAGCTCATCCGCCAGAGCTACGTGTCGCAAGCGCAGCTGTTTGGTCTGGGAGCCGAGAAGATGCTGGACCCGATCAGCTAGATTCACAGCTATATCGTATGGCCACGCATGAGCATCTTGCACGACTGGACGAGCGAGAAGCACCTGTTCCTGTCGTTGAGCCTGCTGTTAGAAGAGGTCACCTTCGACTGGATCATTCCCACACTTGTGTTGATTCAGCTGGGCTCGCTTGCAGCAGCAGAGCTGGCGACTCTCACTCCACTGTACAGAAATCTCATGTATGGTCGATTCGTTGGTGTCACCGACACCGAGCCTCGCCAAGGCATCTGGACCGACGATTACAAAGTCTACGACAGCATCAACTTGGCGCTCGCCTTGGCGTTCCTTGCTTCTGCTGTCCGAACGCGCTGGCTCCGAGACACGACAGAGCTGCAGCAGAAGCTGCGTCAGCCGCTCATCACTCCTACCAACGACGAGCGTGTGGAGATGGTCGCATAATCGCTGCACCCTGATACCATCCAGCACACAACAGTGTCCCTGTCTCAACCGAGGAGCAACCACGCCCTGAAACCCAGACATTTGATGTATGAGCTTTCCCGCAGCAAGTTGGACACTTGGTTGCGTTCGCTTGGTTTGTCGCAACACTCCCCATCATTCCTTCGGGTCCTGTTAGCATACAGCATCGCGCCATGCATAGTCAATCGTGCAATCAGTGCATCGCAAGCTCACAACTCACAGTAAGCAGCTCAGCAATGCTACGATCGCAGTGCCCAGCAGCACTTTGGCCTTTTGGACGTCCACAGACGGTGCAGACGACTGTTGTTGCGTCTTGGAGGTTGTTGACGCTGTGACGGTAACACAGCTGCTGGTGTTGGTGCCAGGAGTTTGTGTGCAGCCAGATGGGGCAGACGATGTGCTGGTGGTCGAGGTCGCGGCTAGCGTTGTAGGTGCGGAGGTGGCAGCTTGAGGCAACAGGGTTGAAGCCGGTGCACCAGTGGAAGTGGGGAGAGTTGATGCGACAACACTTGTTGTAGGCGCAGGCGTCACAGCTTGCATCGTGCGAGCTGGTGTCGTTGCACTCGTCGTCGCAGCTGGAGTAGCCGCCGCAGTTGCAACGTGAGTCATTGGCGCTGCTGTGGCGACCGTGGTGGTCGGTTGTGGGCCGGATGGAGCAGCTTCTATGCTACCGCCTCCAATACTGCCAAAGCTTGGCATTGTCATGCAACCCTGTTGCACCGCTGACGGAAAGAACGTGTACGTATGTAAGGTGGTCTGTCCAGTCGTGGCATTGACTACAGAGTACTGTGTTGGATACTGATATCCATTGT
>Ga0068621_1000048_pt1 | contig 13819 bp, 12 predicted proteins | sample InSIn5SAF170_FD_77485 | JGI IMG/M metagenome (GOLD analysis project Ga0068621, IMG submission 77485) | Clean room microbial communities from NASA Spacecraft Assembly Facility at Jet Propulsion Laboratory, Pasadena, California, USA -... ... | reverse complement strand
GATTGGTCGCTCGTCATATCTACGCCAGCGCTCCTTGATTTCGTCATGACGTTGGCGATAGGAGAGCGCCGCGAGAGCTTCCTTGTAATGTTTCAGCTGAAGGACGCGTGTTCTGCCACTCTGCTTCCGTCTACACGCGTGCTTGCTTTTCTTCGTCCGTTGTCGAGTATGGGCGGGAAAAGCTCAATCAGAATCTGGCATATCGTATTCATTCACGGCTGGTTTGCCTCGCCTCGAAGCGCGTAGGCTCCTCGAAGCAATCGCGGGGACGGGCTTGACATTCTCTTTGGATTTCGCGTTGGTCTTAGCCTTTGGCTTCTCATGCTGCCCCTGTGCGGCAACTATGCCACGAGGCGTACGCTTGCTTCTTGGTGATGACTTCACTGCACTGTCATTGCCTTGCTTTGCGGTCGCAACGGAATTCCTCTTTGGAGTCACTGCTTTGGACGATGTCGGCTTGGCAGCTGAACGCTTGCGGCTGGGACTTGAATGTATTGGTCGCCGGGGAAGGACTTCGCTTTCCTGGTCCTCGTCGGCTTCTTCATGAGCCTGCTCTACTTCAGACTCGGAATTCACATCAGTGCCAGCGACTGAAGAGCCAGCAGGCTCCTTGGGAGCATTCAACAGTTCTTCATCTTCTTCACCGCCGTTTCCATTCGCAGATTCCTCGTCGCTACTAACTTCAACGTAGTTTTTGTTGGCATGACCACGTCCACTTCGCCGGATCTCGCTCGATGGTGCGTTCGCTTCTGACGATAGAAGGCCATTTGCTCGTGATTTCTTGGGTGTCTTTTTCGTGGGTCTTGCTTGCTTGATCTTTCGCTCACCAGTTTCGACCTTCGCCCTCTTCCGCGCATCGCTTGTTCCAGTGGTTGCGGGTTTCCTCTGCGGTGCATCAGTCAGCAATGAGGCCACACTGCCATCGAAATCGTATTTGGCATACCTTCTTGCTTCTCAGCAAACCTCTCACCTCCTCGTCCAAGCCTTCTTCGAACTCAACAGGCAGATAATTTTTCATAGCTACCTCCCTGGCCGTGTCCGCGTCGCCCATCACCCTGAAAATACCTTGAGGTAACTTCACCTTCCCAGGCCACGCTTGCAGATTCCAGCCCATGTTGTCCAGGAACCGGCGTATGACGCCTTGCGATAGATCGCTGAGAGTAAAAAGCCTTTCGTTAACGCTGGTGAGCATCGCATGGTTCTTCGTGTCCACGATGCCGTCTTGATGCCCTTTGACGCGTTGTGCTATATGATACACAAGCCCAAGATTCTCGTTGGTGCCGACCGTTTGGAGGTAAAAGACAATATAGACTGTCATTTCTTTCAGAACTTCAAGGAGATCATCCACACCAATAGGCGGAGGGGGCCAATCTGGATGGTGGGCAAGAAGACTCAGGAGACGCGCGAAAGTAGCCTCCATTGACGTGTCTCTCCCTGCCTTGCCGCCGGAGGAGAGTACTAGCGTCCGGGCTTTGAGCCATGTGGTCACACTAGACTTAATGTTACGGTCTGGTTCGTGCCCGAGCAAGAATAACGGAGTGTAGAACTTGCTTGATAGCTTGTTCTGACCCAGGTACTTCATGATCTTGCTGACGAAGCCCATGCGGACCTGAGGACGGGAGTCCATAGCCATCATCGCAAGGCTGTTGAAAGCTGAGGGCGTCAGTCGTGCGCTGAGCTGCTTCTCACAACACATTTTGAGCATGCTGCGTGCTGCTGCCAGTCTCATTCGGGATTGGTGCGCAGCAAGCGCGGCCGAGTCCCGAGCAGTTTGGCCTTTTTCTTGAATGAGCTTGTTGACGAATTGGAAAACAGGCTTTGCCGCGTCGTCAAGCTCACTGTTATCTGGGAACTCTCGAAGATGGTTGACCAGAATTTTGAGAGCCCACATTTTAGCCGCGCAGTTGGCATCTGGTATGTCCGTCCAGTCCGGGTTCGCCTCGCCTTCTGCGGGCGCAGGTGTAGCTTGCTTGTTCGCCAGGACATCATTGATGGCAATGCTTACCACGGTATCAACGTCTTCGCTCTCCAATTTCCCCGAGGCAAATAGCATCAGCTGGCTCAATGCTGCCAGACGATTGAGGAAATTCCCTTGTCCATATTTGAAGCCCTCGGTGCATTGCTTGAAAATGTCCTTTGCATATAGCTCTTGCTTGTCGGCCGCTACCGTCAGAATGATCGATGCACCGTACTTTGCAGCTTCAGCAGGTGTACCATGACCGATGAAGCCGAAGAGAGCCTGAATGAACTTCCGATCTTTGGGTACATCTTTCGGAAATTGTCTGGCAAACTGTGCACAAGCTTTCAGGTCCTGCACTGCGCCCGTCTCGTTTGCACGCTTAGTGGTCGGCGCCTCCGCCTCAAGCGACCTGCAAAGGTCCTGGACGTGGGCCTTGAATACATCCGGCTTGTCTTTCGAAATCTTCTCCAAGATCTCGTGAGCGACTTGTCCCAATCCGCCTTCATCGCTACGAGAGAACTCGATGATTGCCTGTACGTGGCTACGGTTATATACCAGAACACTTGCCCTCAGCACAAGTGTCGTAATCGTATCCTCAAATGTAGGCGATGTGCCCGTCATCTCGTTGAGCTTCTTGGTCAGCTCGGAATAAGCGTTCCTGACCTTTTTGTAGTCACTTTCGGGTGCCAGACAAAAGCGAATGAGAGCATATGCACGTCGATCATGGACCTTTGCAAACTTCCACATATCATCTGTGGTGCGTTGGCCATCGGGCAAGAACCGTGTATGACCCTCTATCATCTTTTGCACATCATCTCTTGCCCTCTTCCCGCCCTCCTCGTCATCAGACACGCCGCCGTTGTACTTTTCACAAGTGTCCAAGAACATGGTCATATACTTTGCAAGCATAATTTGCTTCTTTGCCATTGCAAAAAACACCACCTTCGCACGGTCGTCAAGGCTCCTTACCAGTAGGAGGATTCGTGCCGTACGAAGCTTATCAGGATTGGGTTCAAGGATATCACCTCCCTGGCTACGTCTTTGGCTCCGCTGCGATTCCCCATTCGTGGCCGGCTTATTCTTCATTGGCGGATAGCTTAGCGGCAAGAGCGATTCGAAGAGTATGCGATCGACAACCGTGCTAATCTCTAGGTCGTTGATGTAGTACGTGCCGAGAATTTTGGACGGTATGGAATTGAACATTGCCTCCGTACGCTCGCTGCCTTCACCAATCGCGCCAACCGCTACGCCCCATATCCTACCGAGAAGTCGGAGGGCATCATTGCGAACATCCTTTTTCTTGTCCTTGACGCGTTCGGCCAAGTTTGCAAGGATAGAACCTGGCTCGTCCACCCCGCCTGAGTTGCCCAGCTTCGTAAGGATGTCGTCGTAGTCAAAGTGCTCAATTATCTTGACAGCATTGTGCCGTACTTTCTCATCCATATCCATGAGACAATCCGCGAACGAGTCCGCAAGGTTTCGTTCATCTTCTGTACTGAGGCCAACTCCTCCAGCAGATGTCAAAAGAATGCGACCCACAGCTGTAGCCCAAGCTGCTCGCACCACAGAGGATTTGTCATGTCTTCGAGATAGGAATGCCTGATAAATAGCGTGATATCGTGCAATGAAGGCTATGGGTGAAGTCGGGGTAGTCAAGAAATCGTAGACCTTGTTTTTCTCCGACGGATCGATCAAGCTTTGTGAAGGATATGCGGCTGGATTGAGAGTCGCCGCCATGGGCGGGCCAGCGTGGCCGATGCCCGCGATCATGTCGCCGACGGTTTCAACCGCTAGCTGTCGCTTTTGGACATTTTCCTCTGACAGTTCGTTCTCCAGCAGTGGAACAATGTCATTGAGGATATTTGGTGTTGCTCGCCAGAGCTCGCGAAGCAAGTCGTGTGCCTTCTTAATTTCCTCCATATCCGTGGAAGCCTCTCTCGCAGCCTCAACATCCGAGTCGTCCTCGTCGTCGCTGACTCGTCGCTTTCCCTTTTTCAATGATAGCCTGGAGCTGTTTTGCAGATTCAAGGAAGCGTCTGTCACCACCCCACTCCAATATCTGGTAACATTGCGCGACATCTTTTCTGGTGAAGCATTGCAGATATTCTTTGCCATGTTGTATGCCGGAGGTGCGTCTTTCAAGAGCAACGTTCCTTGCGATTCGTCAAGCATCGACTTTTTGCCTCGGCCAGCTGCACTGCTGGCGATTTTAGGATTCGTTCTCAGGAATTGGGCTAGGATTGTGTATGTGACTTCGTTCGGAAGCACATCGGATTCATCCACCAATGTGGTCAGAATTGAGGTCATATGGTGCTCAACATTCTTGCTAAGCTCCTCGTTCGAGTTGCTCTTTGAAGGACCACCGAGAACATCGAAACATTCCTTGAACAGAATTTCGATGAGAGTCGATGCGGCAGACGTGTCGGTCAGGAGAATAATTGATTTGACTTCCGCTAGCGACTTGAGCACATAGAGATGCTGACGATTGTACGCATGCGAAGGGTCAGCAATCGCAGGAAATATCTCCTTGACGATGAGTGTGAAGATGTCCTAGAGAGTCGCGATCGTTAACCACCGGGTCTACAACTGTCCCGTATGGCAAATGGACATACCCTCATTTGCTGTGGTGTGTACGGCGCATTAGGCGCGCACAATCGAAAGATGTCCACCACGCAGCTTGCAGCCAATGCCTTCACACCTTTGTCCTTGTGAGCTAACAACTGCACATTTGCCAGCTCCTTCGCAGTCGTCTGCAGGCTGTCTACCTCCACTTCATCCTGCTCATAGCTCTGCAACTCTCGCGCCAGCGAATCCAGTCTTCGCAGCAAGTCAGCCACTGCAATAGGTCTACCAGCGCGCCAATTAAGTGTTTGATTGAACCGTAGGCGCGCAATACCGTCAAAGGGCTGATGTGCTTCGTCCTCCTCTTCGTCATTGTTTTGCATCTCTTCGTCACCATCCTCCTCTTGCCCTTCATTGTCCTCATCCTGCTCCTCCTCTTGTTCGGAAACCTCTAGTTCATCGGGAACCGTAACAGGACTGCTTGCCCTGCGACGCGTAGCTCGCGGCATCGTATGAATATGTCGTAGTTTCTTGTGTGATGCTCGCGCGTTGAAAGTGTTGTTTAAAATTACCGTCCCAGTAGAGCGGGGATTATGGTAGCTGACAAGCTAGCAATTGAATTGAGAGGACGAGAATCAGATAAAGACCAGGCAGCAACAAATGTGCAAGGCTTTCATCTCGCGCTTGTGCCAACGCTCAATCATGTAAACTAGTGAAAGCTATCGTTGACAGTGCTGATTCTGGTACTCGAGACGTGATGTTCGAAGCGAGACGCGCCTCACACGCGCCCCGAAAGTGGCTAAAGTAGATTCGGACCCACAATTGAAGAGTGACCTAACTAGAGCCGTGAGTACTAACATTAGAGCGTTCTCAGGTTAACCCTCTCGCTTTACAGGATGAATAGTAGTTAAATGGCAGGCTGCTATGCTATAATTGTGCTTCTTCTCCACTGAGGGCTTTGCCAGTCGATCGTACGAAAGAAGAAATCTGACTGTTAAGATTAGCAGGTGAGCCTCAAGCGAGCGGATGGTTTGTTGCGTTTGAACATGAGGGCTTCTTGCTCATGGAGCGCCCGTTTTATACAGCCTTGTCATTTGTCTTGTACTAGCACACGAATCATGGGAATAATATCTCTGATAATGAGCACAAAATCTATGTCCAAAGGCACAAGCGAGAACTTTCGATGAATAAGCGTTGATCCTAACTCAAGCTTTGGGTGTTTCTTGGTATTGACCGAGCAGGAACACAGATGATACTGGGCAGACAAACATGTACCGACGAGTAACTGACTGAAGAACATAGACATGCAGTCCGTCTCATGTCCAGCATCTATCCCAAAACAAAGATGCTACTTTGCGGTCTCGGCCCGGTGCTTTCTGCTACAGATTCCGATCTCGAAGCTCTTTGGAAAAAGGCGAAAGCGCCCTCAAGAACCAAAGACATGGCGTATGCTCTGGGTTGTTCTCAATGAAAGCATTGGGCGCCTCTAGAGATTGTGTAAGAGCTACTGCTTGGGTAAGAAGCAATATTCTGGTGTGGCCCGTTCTACGTTTTACATTTAGCTGAGCTGGAGCTCTGTAGGCTATTTGTTAGATATAGTGGCAATACAGAGAGATTCAAGTCTGATAATTGCAAACGTCTTCGCATCGTTGGTACTGAATTGTGAAGTGTGCCTTAAGCAATGCCGTCAAGAAACAAGGATTCAAACTCGTTGTCGAGGTCGAGAAGCAGCTCAACGTGGCGAACAAACAAGCTGAGAACCAATTCGGTACCGCTCTGACTTCGTGGCGTGCATCTGGGGGTTGGTAAGCGTATATCAAAACACAATACAATGCACTCCATCCGCTGAACTCTTCACGATCATTGTAGTCCTTATCGGTTTGGTGCAATCACCTCGAACTTTGGAATGGCTGTGGAGGTAGGGGATGCATAGCCATCAGCGTTCTCTATATTGATGTACAGCGAAGTCTATGCTGCATCGGATAATGGTTCGTGCTGCACAAATTGCATCTGCATGTACACGTATCGTGCTGTGGCTTGCTGTTGCGGAATCTCGGGACCACAGCTGATTACCACGTTGGCTTATTGAGCATGATCAGACCAGAAACATTGAGCTATGGCTGGCGCCATATACAATCCAGTGGACAATAGCTGTATGAGATGATGGGTTGCGACGGCGAGGGAGCCGCAAGGAGGATTTGGGGATTCTAGTGAACTGGGTGAAGGCCTGGACTGGATTCGAGCGCTAAAATTGGCTTGCGGGAAGAACCATTCCACTTTCCTGATTGGTCGACAACCGAGAGCGTACCAAATTAACGTACAAAGGGGCGGGAACATCCTGATTTGCGATGCAGCGTCATACAGGAGTCAGATGTGTGCACAGCCGACCCCACAGTATCTTCTGTGCCGCCACAAAATATCAAGCGCATTGTCTGCGCATGGCCATACTGTACATACGAGTGGGATTTGGTCATGTAGGAGCAGAAGCCATAGCGAAAAAGCAAGCCCCCAGTCGAAATTCGAGGCTGATCTATGCCCTGTTCGTGCATGCATCTCGAGTGACAGTCGTCTGCTCATCTCAAGCGAGATCTCCAGGCTTGATCTAGCTCTGCGTTTCCCATCAGTCGAACTTTTGCCTCCTGCAGGTGCACTCTTGCAGCCAACTTTTCCACAAAAGCATCGAATTCGAGGATTGCAGATTCCCATCGCACAGGCGCAGTAGTCAAGGGTAGCACACACAGGCAGTTCGCCTCGATTTCTCCGCCCGTGGTCTGCGCGCTTAAAGCTGGGAGGTCCGAGCGCCCTTCCGCCCTCATCTCCAACTTCAAGCCGTCTCTCCTGCTCAGCAAAAGAGGTACCATCTCCTTTCGTCAATCGTATCCAGCACCCTCCGGACACCGATCATCGGTGCCGACGACGCCGATCATCCACTGCACTCGAGCTCGCCACCTCTGTGAGTTGTCGTTCATTGTTCTCGCCCGGCCTCGACTCATCGCGACCACGCAACGGTCGGGGGTGACACAACGCGACATTCGCACAGAGCCATAGCGGATCGTTGTCGATTGCGCGAACCGAGCAGATATCGCACTGTCCCGTTTTCGCACCACCAGACTCGAGGCAACTGGCAGATGTCGTTCAGCAGGTTGAGTGGAAAGAAAGCTTTGGAAGGCGCGAACAACCAACCCACAGCCGGGCAAGGCGGCGGCGGCACAGGTATGCGCTGCTCCTTCCATCAACACCCCAGTGCTTGAGAAGGCGCAATTGAGCCTCCCGCTCTCTGCGCACGCACGATCCACGCGCACCTTCACATTGCTTGCTGTCGGGATTCGATCCCAGCTAACGTGACCTCACACACAGATACCGGAGAAGCACGCAATCCTTCTACCACATCATCACAGCATCTCACACCCAGCCGCAAGTCTTCGCGCAATAAGCTGTCCAAGGAGAATCTGAGGCAGGGCAGGCGATCAGGATCTGCTTCGTCCAAAGGTCGTGACGTGGACTCAGAAGGGCGCCCGCGGCGGAAGCGGTCCAACCTCCAGCTGCCTGGCTCCTCGTCACCCACCGATGAGGATTTGCCGTCGGCGAACACAGGACTGAGCGGCGAGACGATCCAAGGATCGTCCACTAGCATTAGGCTTGGCTCCAAGAGCTCGAGACGAAGTTTGACTGGGAAGCGGAGGCCAAGCAACGCGAGCAGCAAGCGCAAGATGTCAGAAAAACAGCAGAATGCGGCGACGCCGGAAAGTGGCTCTCCAAGGACGCTGACCAACCCCCCGAAGCCCAAGAAAGGAGGATTTCTAAACTTCCTGTGCTGCGGTTCAAAGGCGGCCGAGGGCGATGACGAGAGCTTTGCGAATAAGCCGGTGAAGACGAAGCCTGAGCGAACAGAGACTGCAGGGAAGCCTGATGCCAGCATGGCAGACTCGAGCACCGCCGATGAAACCCTGAATGAGAAGAGCCCCGATACTGCTCAACAAGGACTATCAACCACTGCCGATAGTGCAGACAGATCGCAGCCGCCAGCCATTTCAGTCGGGCGGACACCATCAAACCGAGATAAACCGCAGCCACCCCTCCCTGGACAAGCTGGACGGCTGGACACCTCAGCAGCCGCTACAGCAGGTCCGTCAATCGCAATTGAGGCACCAACACCCATCTCTCCACCTGACGAACAAATCATTCATGATCGGACACCGAAGCAGGAACAGATAGACACAGACATAGAGATGACAGACGCAGGCGCAACGGTGCCGATAGCAGCGAACGAAGTGCAGATAGCGGATGACACAACCAGTACAGCACAACCCCTTCACAAGGATGCTTCGCAGGTAAAGATTGATCTTCCACCACCTCCACCTCTTGCAGAAAGACAAGCGCAAGTAACACCTCCAAAGTCGCCAGACCCTCTGGTGGGCCAAGCCGAACCGCAAAAGTGGCTGCTCGGACCCCCTCGACCGGAACATAAGGGAAGAAAGTGTTTGATTCTTGATCTGGATGAGACACTTGTACACAGCAGTTTCAAGGTATGTGCGCACATAGATTGGACTGGATCATATGCTGATCTGGTTGCTAGATTCTACACCAAGCAGATTTCACAATCCCGGTTGAGATTGAGGGACAGTACCACAATGTCTACGTTATAAAGCGACCAGGTGTCGATCAATTCATGAAGAGAGTAGGCGAACTTTACGAGGTCGTGGTCTTCACTGCATCTGTATCGAAGGTTAGCACATAACTGTCACCCTTTTTGCGCATTCACTAACCGCTCGCAGTATGGCGACCCACTCCTAGACCAGCTTGATATACATGGTGTTGTGCACCACCGACTTTTCCGTGAAAGTTGTTACAATCACCAGGGCAACTACGTGAAGGTACTTAATCTTACTGCTTCGCTCCCACAAATAACGAGGCTAACGCTCCTCTTCTAGGATCTGTCACAAGTCGGCCGTGACCTCAAAGATACGATCATCATCGACAATTCCCCGACTTCATATATATTCCACCCCCACCACGCCGTCCCCATTTCTTCCTGGTTTAGTGATGCTCATGACAACGAGCTGCTGGACTTGATCCCCGTACTGGAAGACCTGGCTGGAGATCAGGTCAGCGATGTCAGCCTCGTCCTGGACGTGTCCATATAGGCCGCCAACTTCTCTTTTGTTGTTTTTGTGGATTCTTCCTTTTCAGAAAAGACTTTTTCAACTGCATCAAACGAGCGAGTGTGGGTTTCTTCGATAATTTGTCTAATAATACCCCGTTATACCGAGTTGAATCATCCCCCATCGAAACCATCAACGCGCGAACCTGTCATATCCGCATGGACGACCTGCGGTTTCACTATTGTCTGATGCGCGTCCAGGCGACCTCTTTCACTTCACTATGTGCCGCTATGCATATTTTGGATAGGGCTGGCGGGCAAACAACTTGCGTCAAGGGAGGGCTGGCGGGAGGAGAGAAAGCATTGCATAATACGCTACTGGGGGAACTTTTTCTTTTGGCTAGCATCGCCCGGCGTTTGTGGCCCAAGCACCGATACACTACACCAGTTCTCTAACAACAAAGCTTCAGTCATTCGATCATTATGTTGTGCACTTTTCGTTGTTAATCAGTTTCTGGTCTGCTGGCTCTGGGTGAAATTGGCGTCGTTGGTCTTGGTGAGCGTTAACATTCGCTGTCGAAAGGGAGGCGACAGCAAGCACTGCATAGCATCGCTTGGAGAATTTGCCTTGCCCACCCTTTCCAACCTCTTCTTTTTTGGCTTGTTATTGTTGTGTTTCCTTATGTGGTATTGTGTGGGCTACTCATCCATCTGGTTTTGGTGAGCTCCTTATTTTCTGGGTCAGCCATAGCTTTGTTGAGACTATACATGCACTTCTTCAGGGAGATTCCTCGAAGGCATCGAAGAGCTGTGTGGAAGGACGCGAGTAAGTAAGGACGCGGATGGAGGCAGTGGAAGAAACGAGCATGGAAAGGAATAAATAGTAAGCCATGGAATTTGAGAAGCTCAAACTTCTTCTTTTCCTCTTCCACTGTCGCTACCATCATCTCCGAAGGGGCTCTATTTGTTTCTAAACTAATCACAAATGCACAGCTACTGCGATCTTTAAAATTCCAGGTGTATCCTCGCAAGCGTATCGTAAAACACAAATGAGAAGGAAAAAGAACAATTCTATGTATTGAGCTGAGCAGCTGATTGGGGCATTGACCCTTGGCAGCACTGACGACCGTCAGTCTATTAGTGCTGGAAGCCAACCTCAACGCCTACATCAATTCGTGGAAGGTTGCCAAGATCTCTAGCCATATCAGCATCAAGTTCTCTAACAATTTTGGCAGCTGCACAGCAGTCACACATGCCGTTTTCATCTGGTGGCGCAAAGGCTGGCTGCGGTCTAGTAGAGGATGGCTCTGAAGGCGCTATGCCTCTAATCCAGCGCGGTCCATTTTGGTCGTTAATCCAAAGGCCTGTACGCTGACGATAATCTCGGTTGGTAATGACCGCTGTAGAGATGTGACGAGTCATTACCGGGAAGTGAGTGCATGTTCCGTCCTGGGAACCGACGTAGAGAGTGTCAGTATGGGCGCGAGTACTGATAGAGCGGATTCGCCATGACGAAGTGACAGTATCGCCATCAAGAAAGAGCGAGGGAATCGCGGCCGGCGCGCTGTGAGTGACCCCGAAGGATGAAATACCGGTTACCCGTGTTACTGACGAGCTAGTACTATGCTGTTAGATCAGTGCCTATTCATAATAAAACCCGACTTACGGCGCGTACGGAAAGCGGCGGGGGTCAGGACGGATCATACCAGCGCCGATGCTGCTGTTGGACCGAAGTGGCATTGTGATGAGATGCTAACGACCTTGTACTCTTTCGACAGACCAGCGAGTGCGAAGGAATCTGTATGACGAGGGTGTGGTGAACCTTGGAGTTATTTGGGTCACACAAAGAACAGAAAACCAATGTTTAAATTATGGTTGACGTGAAGGAATAGTGCTTGATGAAGGTTTACGGGAACAACTTGTATTACAGAATATTAAGCGTAGCCCAGCGGCCTGGGCTATGATACGAACCAAAGTAGCGTCATCAAGTGGGTAGGCTAGAACGATCTTTCCCAACCGTCTGGAGAACCTTACCATAAGTGAATCACCTGCAAAGGATGACCTATGGTAAGGCAGTGCAAGGCCGTATCGACGAACCTAATTGAATGGGAGCGAATCAAGAATCGTGACAGGTCGAGAACCCATGCCCGGCTTGATCTATGTCTCCGCTGGTTTGGGTTCCAAGTCGCAGAACAATGCTGCAGGAACGCTGGCTCATGGGCCGATGGACGACGAAACTATGGTTGGGTCATCTCCACGAGTCTTCCACATTGCCTGCAACGACCTGGTAGACGGTGTGGGTGGCAGCACTTCTGGCGCTACACTGACCAAGTATGACCCTCGCGGAACCATAACGAGGAAAGATCAGCAGCGTGTGACACTGGACGCGGGTCGAAGATGGTAATAATCCTTGATAGAAATATAACTATGTGAGCACATGAGTATCATTAGGGGACTCTAATCTGTATTCAGTAGACCGTTTCGCCGTGTCCGAGAATCGATGGGATGGAACCCTGAAATCCTTCAGAAGTAGACAACATAGCAGAGCCTCATCGACCGCCTTTTACCATGGGATTGACGAGCAGACTATCGAAAATTGTACTCGAAAGAGCGGTCAGGATCTACAGATTCGAGATAAGATATGGTCAAGTGCTCTCAATAATGGGGGGAAGAACTCATGAGCCGACTACGTCTCCAAATGCCTGACCGGCAGGCTGACCGGAATATGCTTTGAGCCGAATCTCAGTACCATTGCAGGCCTCAAAACACAGACTAATTTTTTCGGTGAACCAGGTATACGTCACTGCGAAGCAGATGGCCATCCGCTTAACCCAGATCAGAACTTTTTTGCAAGTAAGTTCGTGGAGAGATTGAGGATCTAGCAGCGGATCTTGATGCTTTAATTCCCGGTTCGCCTAGGTGGCCCTGATGTGCTCGCTTGTTTCCAACGTGCAATCAATTCATTTACTATTGCATAGACAAACTACATATCTGCACGTTAGTGTCATGTAGCCTTGGTAGCGATCGGTTGTGCCGAACAGGATCACGATGAGGTTCAAGCTTCCGCTGTCGTCATTGGTTGACACGGATATGTATAGACACAGCAACCACTACATGCATACCCTACCATTTCCTTCACTAATTTCTACTCCTTGCTCTAGCGCGCATCGTTGGCTTTTACGACTTGGCGCAAAAGCTTTCCACGACTTCAGTGATCGAAACGCTTCCATCGCCAACATGAGCTATGCATGCATTCTGATGACGAAGCATATATCTCACGATACAACTGGCTGCAACACCTCCTGCTTTCCACCTGAGCCGGGGCTTCCGAGTAGCTTATTGGATGTCCAACCACACGCAAGTGGAAACGCTGTTGGACGGGATGGCAACATTGTTCGGTTGCTTGATCAACCAACACGCTCCAAGCCTCCATCCATTAGGTCATGTCCGAGACCTCTTCGAGTCCCATAGTGAAGTTCTCCTCCTGTCTCTCGCTACTATTTTCCAAATGCTGGGTCGACTGGACGCTCGAGGGTTCAATTCGCTAGTCCGTTGTACGTCTGGAAAGCGTGAATTATCTATTGTCCAGCTCAGTTACTCCAGATTACTTCCGTTCGGATGCCTTCTCGAACTCCTCGGCCCTCTCTACACAACCCCTAGCCATCTCCAACTGTTCATCTGTCTGACATATCAAAACTTTGTACTTTGCATCGCTCGCTGAAACATCCTCCACCACATTACTGCCGACACTCTCATTCTTTTCAGCGTCAATAGCAAATCCCAAGCACTTTACACCCTCCACAACCTCCTTCCTCAGCTTCACACCTTTCTCCCCTATACCGCCAGCGAAGACTAGCGCATCGACGTCTCCTCTGAGACTTACATAGTACGACCCAACGAATCCCAACACTCGATCCACGAATAACTCAAATGCGAGTTTACTATCATCGTCCTTCGCCGCAGAGATCTTGCCAAAATCGGTTGTCCCAGCCAGCGCTTTCCATCCAGCCTCTTTGTTTAAGATCTGCTCTGCCCTTGTAATGTGTAATTGCGCAGTGCTTCCTTGCGTCATCTTGCCTGCATCAGCTGCATAGTGGAACACCAGACTTGGGTCAACACTTCCACTTCGCGTTGCACCTGGTAGGCCAGCTAGTGGTGTGAGGCCCATTGACGTGTCCCAGCTCTTTCCGTCCTTG
>Ga0068621_1000046_pt1 | contig 14103 bp, 17 predicted proteins | sample InSIn5SAF170_FD_77485 | JGI IMG/M metagenome (GOLD analysis project Ga0068621, IMG submission 77485) | Clean room microbial communities from NASA Spacecraft Assembly Facility at Jet Propulsion Laboratory, Pasadena, California, USA -... ... | reverse complement strand
GTTGGCAAGACAAGAGAAGATCTTGCAAGAGAACTGCGAAAGCGTAATGCCACTGCTGTTGCCGAGCTATGTGATGATGAGTTTGAAGAGCATATTCTAGCATATGGAAAGGAAGAAGCTGGACTGTACCTCCATGGTATCAATATCAATGTTCCCCAATTTACGACATACTCGGGACCTCAAGTTACCGCTTTCGCCGAAGAATGGGGATTCAGAAAGACAGATTACCTGGTGATAGATCGATTCGAGGAGATGAAATCATTCTTAGAAGAGGTTGCTGAGACTGGTCATTATGGTGGCAGAGATATCGAAGGGTTTGTGATCCGATGTAAGGCACGTGAGAAGGAGAATAGACCATACTATGATTGGTTCTTCAAGTACAAGTTCGAGGAGCCTTATCTGATGTATAGACAATGGCGTGAGTGTACAAAGGCTTTGATATCTGGTAGACCACCTCGCTTTCGAAAGCACGTCGCCATTACTGAAGAGTACATCTTATACGCACGGAAGCGCCTGGCCGAGAACAAACAACTGGGAAGATTATACGCGGCAAACCACGGTATTATTCAGCTTCGCGACGACTTCTTAAAGGAGAAAAATATGAAGGGCTCAGACATCATTCGACAAGAATACGCTCTCAATGGAGGTGCACCAGATGAAGTCACCAACAATGTCATCCTGGTTCCAATCGCGACATTAGGTTGCGGTAAGACTACCATCGCTATTGCACTATCACATCTCTTCGGCTGGGGTCATGTACAGAATGACAATATCGTCGGCAAGGGTAGACCACCACGATTTACCAAAGAGGTCTTAACACAGCTTGAGACAGTGCCAGTGGTGTTCGCCGATCGAAACAATGCTCAAAGACATGAACGCGACCAGATCATTGGTGATGTCAACAAGCAGGCGCCAGAAGTACGATTAGTCTGTCTCAATTTTGCGCACACACCAGAGACCATCTCCAAGATCCGCGAGATTACTCAGAATCGAGTCCTTGCCAGAGGAGATAACCACCAGACGATCCAGGCAGCATCTGACAAGAACAAGGTTATTGGTATCATGGAGGGGTTCATCCAACGCTTCGAAGCAATGAATCCTTACAGCAAGCCCGATGATGGATTCAACTATGTCATAGATCTAGACCCAACTGCCGACTCTCGACAAAACCTTGAAACTGTTATTGCACAACTTCACAACCAATACCCGAAGCTTTTCACTGAAATGCCAACAAGCGACGAGTTGGATGAGGCAATAAACTTCGCCCTGAACGACTACACGCCCGATCTACGACACGTCATTGGCGACCGTGGCCCAAAGGGCGGCAATAACCAGAATGTAAGTCATCCTCAAAAACGCCAAAAGCTCGAAGTTGACTTTGGCCAGAAACAACAGCAAGCCCAACAACTGAAGAAGGCTCAGAAGCCTCGTCCTCTAGAATACATCTCCCTCACCTTGCCTAAGAAGACCATTGATGATGCTCTCGAAACAGCATTCGCGTCTGTCTCATCCGACAAAGCTCGTTTCTATCGACAACTCCAAGGAACTCGTCGCATACAACCCGAGTTTCATGTTACTCTCATACACAAGGCTCTTTCCAAATCCAAGCCTGAGCTTTGGGCCAAGTACGGTGAGCTCCACACACAAGCAGGTGGAGGGGAAAATAAGCTTGGTAGTTGCAAAGTTCAACTCGAAAGGGTGGTCTGGGATAACCGAATCATGACTATTGTGGCAAGAATCTTGGAACAGGGATGGGAGTGCGCCAATAATGTTGCACATATCACAGTTGGTACCAGAGGCAATGAAGTCAAGCCCAAGGAGAGTAATGAACTCTTGAAGATGTGGTTGGAGGTCGGTAGTGGTGAGGAGACTGGTATAAGTGATGTTGCTATCGAGGGCAACATTGTGCTCGAGGGAACAGTCAAGGGCGTTTTGAGCAGATAAGGATAAGAGTATCGTAGGCCCTGATAAGGGTAGGAAACGGCGTTTGAGCTGGCAAACGTTTCAAGGACGCCTCGATGATGGAGGAATGTGTATATAGGCACGACCTGTATTTTTTGGAACTTCGGGGACGAGTTAGGAGATACCACACAACTCAAAACATAGTGTAAATAACGTCAACATCCACTTCATTTTACATTTTACTCTCTTATACCAACACATTTCTATCATCCTTCACCATTTTCACCATGCTGCATAAGCTTTTATCTACCATTTCCATGGAATCGACTTGCTTTCCCATAAGGTCATACAAATCAAGAGTCTACCTAAGTATAAACTTCATGCTTGTTCTCCATTTGCTATGCCATGATCATACACGTTAGACCCGCACCCAACCCTTTTATGCCTTATTGAACACAACAGCATTTGGCCACTTCCCAGCAGCCCTACTCTTGAAACTCTGGACCTCTCCGCTATGCCATGACTGCAACAACTCTAAGGCCTCCTCCGCTTGCGTAAGCGTGATACTGGAGATATCAAGCACCTTCACCACATCCTTCTCTACACTCTCTTTCTGCTCTGGCTTCAAGATTCGTCTCACCGTCAAGCCTGCGATCGTGGCCTTCACGTTCTCTTTGTTGCTGGATAGGTATTCGTCATTGTGCTTAAATAAATCGACTGAATCTGATAGAAGCTTGAATTCGGATTTGATGACTTCCTGTGACTGTGGCTTGATCGACGACGAGTCAGCGTCGATAGCGAGCTTGAAGCGGATGCTCTGTTCGTGAACTTTTGGATGTGATTTGTCCAAGGAAGCGGCGGCAAGGAGACTCTTTAGAGCGAGGAGGTACTTCTCTGGAAATCGTTGTTAGCATGGCCGCTGGAAAGATGTTGCCATGAGCAAGATAAAGAGAATGACTTACTTCTTCGAATATACACTTCAAAGCCGGCAATGTGCCCATCGATGTACTTAGGACTAAATTGCAACACTGGTCCCAAGAACTTCATTGCATCACCAAGAGGATCGGTCGTGGCGAGCAACTTCAGGCCATTTGGATCATTATCGACCTTCTTTGGCTCCTCGCCTTCTTTGACCGGCTTGTTAGGATGCTCCTGCTTCTTGGCTGCTGCTTCCTGCTCTGCCTTTTGAGCAGCTTTCTTTGCCTTTTTTAGCAGCCTTCTTGCGTTCTGAAGCGTCATCGCCGTCACTTCCATTCGCCCCGTTCGCAGGAGGTGCGTCAAACATCTGAATGTAGACATTGACAGCTCCCAAGGCGGCTTGGGTATAGAATGGATGCTCGCGCAGCTTATCTTCCCATCGCACCATGTCAATATACGCTCGAATTTGCCCCTTTCGCAGAGAGAAAGCGTGGAAGTCAAACTGATCTTCTTGCCATGTGTCAAAAATGTTATATATTGATGTGAAGCGCTTGAGCGCCAGTCCAAAGTTCTTCTGTCGTGCATATGATTTTCCATCTTCGGAAAGAAACCACATGCACTGCATGTCATGAAGGTCAGCGAGTGGGCCGCCCACTGTTTCAGCACGGGTAAACAGTCCAACAGTCTTGATTGCAGCTTCGTTATCGTTATTGCGTAACTGATATTTTGCAGCCTTAGTGTTGATATGTCGATCGCGTGTGTCAAGAGCACGTGCTTGCTCCATGATCTCTGAAGCTTTTTGCGAGTTACCATAATATTTCCATATTCTTGCTTTTGTCAAGTGGAAGTCGACACTTTTTGGTTCCAATTCGATAGCCCTCTCAATGTATTCTTGAGCTTTCGGCAGGTCTCGACTCAAGTGGTAGTTGTAGTGTTGAGCGAGAAAGTAGTATGCTGCAGAAGCGCCTTTCGAACTGTCACCTTGTCTCTTTGGCTCGGCATTTTCGGCACCTTTCCCACTCTCAATGTAGCTTTCTACGATAGCTGGCAAGATCTCTTTCTTAGAAGAATCAGAGTAAAGATGTTTGAGATTTGCGAAAGTGGATGGTACGCCTTTGTCAAGCATTCGCTTCACATACGATTCTGCTGTCTGCTTGAATGCATCACCTGAATTGTGTTAGTTGAGTATGCGACATGACGAGAGATGCCGTACCTTCTAGAAAGTCCAGTGGGAGTCTGCGAGGAGCGTCGGAACGAGGGTTTTTCTCAGCATACTCATCATACACAGCCTTTCGTGCTTGATGATCTTTCGGATCGATACCCAAGACCTCTACCAGTTTATCGTAATAAGTCTTATACTCCGGATTTCGGTCAATGAGAGCTCTGAATGCTTTTACAGCTTCCTCTTTCCGTTCGAGCTTTGTAAGGTATTCGGCACGCAGTTCTAGAATAGCCAATCTATCAAGGTTTTGCTTCCCAGCACTTTCTAAATGCTCCAACGCTCTGGCATAATCTCCTTGCTCTGCAATCAGAGAGTTCTTGTACATCACAGCTTCCGAGTTCTCGAAGTCGAACTTGGATGGTGTGTGCTTCAGTGTCTCCTCGTAAGCTGTCAACGTTCTTTCAGCTTCCGCCAAATCTCCTGCAAGATGATGTGCAATTGCCAAAGCAGTCCAACTCTGTCTGGCACCAGATCTCGCCTGTAGCATTGCCTTCCGACTCGCCAGATAACCCGAGTAGTCGCGCATTTGCACTTGCAGTAATGCCAAATCCCTTTGTATTTGCGCCGAATCTGGCTCTAGTCGCAAAGCAAACTTGTATGCCTTGATAGCCTCCTCAAAGTTCTTAACGGCTCGATACAGCAGTCCGTAGACGTGCCAGCAAACGTGTGATTTCATATCGTTCTGCAATGCTACTTTCGCAAGTGCAAATGCTTCTTCGGTCTTGCCTTGAGAGTTCATGATCAAGGCTTTCATCGCAAGGGTGTCGCCATGTTTGGGATTCTTCTTGAGGATCTGGTCTGCGACCTTGATACCTATGATGGTTGTCAGTAACGTAGAGCAGCTCCTACCACACAGATTGTCCTACCCTTTTTGTAATGTTTATCCTCATAATTCCTCACTACCTGTCTAAACAGGGATTGCTCCTTCGAGCTCAAAAGTTGCGGCATTGTTAGGATGCTTGTGGAATTTCGTGCTCAAACGCTCGAAACGGGTGATCGCATGCGTGGGATTCCTTGTGATTTCCGAATCCTAGTTAAGCTCTGCCGCAACACAAAATCAGAAAGGGGCCAATTAAGGTCCTACTGCTTAGACCAAAGTCGTCAAGATCTGGTGTGGAGGGGTGTCGCAGATTCTAGGATCTTGCCAAATGCATATTGAAGAGTAATGGTGGATCAATTCTCCCACGAAATCTTGGCAGGAACATATATCGGGTCACTTAAGAGGAAGCACTTCCGTGCACCTCTAACCTTTTTTCTCTAAATGAAAGTTTTATTGGAGTCTTCATAGACAATAACTTGAACATTACTTTCCATAACTTCTGTCTTATAGAATGACAGTAAAAAGCTGACTGTCATGTCCATTATTGAAGGAGATCTACCGCCCTTGTCGAAGTTCGTATACAACTACAATCTTGAAGGCCCGACCACAGATTTAAACACTGTGGACGTATGGAGTTATGGTACGAGTCCACAAGGGTCGGCGCGGCGTAAGATATGGTTAATGTTTGAGTATCAACAATTTCCAACCTAAGCAGAGTACTAATGTAATCTCAGTTACATACATGGTGGAGGATGGCGAGATCCTGAAGTGGACTCTACTGCGTTTGAGCCTGCAATGAAGTCTCTTTGGGCATCACATGGCGACTCTCGAATTGCAGGCTTTGTATCTATCAACTATCGTCTGTCGCCGCATCCATTCCATCAAAGACTTCCAAGCAACTCAAGTGATGATTCACGAAATGTGGTCTATCCAGCTCACATCAGAGATGTCGAAGATGCCCTCAAGTATCTTGAGAAAGCCTACAAAATCTCAGATGGCTATATCCTCGCGGGTCACTCTGCTGGCGCCACTCTTGCTTTCCAAGCCAAGGCAGTTGGTTTGCCAAAACCTCTTGCAATATTAGGTATTGCTGGTATATATGATATCAACTTGCTTTTGATGAATCACAAGGATGAGCCAATATATGAGAAATTCATTACCGGTGCCTTTCCAAACCAAGCAGAATGGAAAGATGCATCACCTGCTTTGACCCAAAGCACTGGATTGCTATGGGAGACAGCTAAGCTTGTTATAATCTCGCATTCGAAGACTGATGGCTTAGTCGAGGATACTCAAGCAGATCTGATGTATGAAAAGGTCAAGTCTCAGACAGGTGAGAGCAATGCTGTGCACTTCTTAGAGGCACAAGGACAGCATGATGCCATGTGGGAGCAAGGTACTGTTCTGGCTGAACTCATAACAAAGTCCTTGGAACTCCTAGATACTGTGCCTTAGATTGTCAATAAATTATTGACAGAGTTTATACTCAACGGTCTGCGAGCGCATGCTAATGACTGCTCACTCGCACTTTCTATCAGCTATGAGTGGATCGTTCTTCGGTATTAACACTATACAATATGTTTCATCATACATCAACGCCGTCCCATGCTGCTTGTGTGAATTACGCTTCTAAGCTGACCTCATAAATCCCTACCCACTACACTATGATACACTTCCGTCTTCATTCATTCTTCGTGTTATGAGTTTTCACGTCCTTTACGCCACTCGTTCAAAGCTTCATCATAGTCTCGATACTCGTCACCACATCTCTCACTCGTCAGTCCCCAGGTCCTAGCCCTAATGATCTTCTCAACTCCCCGCTCTTGTCGTATCAGATTCGCTAGTTGTTCCGTCCTCGCCTCTCGAGGGAAAAACCGTGCACTGTACGGATCTAGCCTCTCATCTACAATTCTTTCTCTATCACGTTCGCTCTCTACCTGTCTCAACACGCTCTCAGGATCATCAGGATCCGGCGATGTTGCCACAGAAGCACAATAATTCAGCACATCTGATCGTGTTTGCCACGACGGAAAGAGGACCTGGGTTTTGAACGCATCGCATGCTGAAGGAGCTAGTCGACGCGGTATGGAGGAGCGAGGACTTCTTCGTGACGTGGACGAGGGATCGAAAGGTGTTTGCGCAGGTGTATGTAGTGCATTTAGGTTTTGTGTTATCGAGTCGTCGATCGTTCCGCGAGAGATGCGTAGAAAGTCTGGCAACTTGTCAATCCCTTAACGAAAAAAGTCTAGCGTATCTGACAAACCTCGTAAAGCAACAGTCGAGAAGCAGAATTGAGGGGTGAGTTTCGGTGGTGGTGAAGAAGCTTGTGTCATAATAAATGCGGGATGCGAAATCTGAGGACTGGTGTTTGCCTCTTCTTTTGAGGACTTGGACCACAGGAAGGCAGCCAGTATGACCGTAATATCAATATACTCTTTAGTAGAAATGTCGTAGTCGATATGCGAAATGGTGAGTGCTAGAAATGATCAATAGATAGAGTGACGCGGTAGATAATCAGAAACACGCAGGCGACCATGCTTATCGTGAAGACCGAGCTCCGATAAAGCTCCCTATGACGATTACAGTATGGGCATGGATCCACGCCAGCTTTTCCAACCAAAGTTTTGTCCTTCGCTTTTCGCGTGACTTTGGAGCTCTTGTTTGCATCTTATATTGTCTGTAGTCATGTCGAACACTCACACCGACATCTTGCTGGTACGTACCTCGAAATCCTCTCAGTGAGGTCGATTGAGAATATCCCCCACGCCATGACCCCCAACTCAACGCAAAGTCCATAAAGTCTGGCTTGCCCCTCGAATTGCGACTTCATTTGTCCGGATTTGTTGCTCATTCTCCCTCAAAATGTGAGAGTTTCGAGTAATTAAATATACAACTGACATTCCTTTCTCTTAGGCTGGTGCCTTTGCCGCCTTTACTGTTGATCTTCTTGTGTAAGTATGATGAAAACGACGAAAACATGCTTTGGAATGATACTAAGTTGGTAATAGATATCCTCTTGACACGCTCAAAACACGCTTGCAAGCTCCAGATTACAAGAAAATCTACTACAATGCTTCAAAGACGGCCGTCAACAAGAAACTGCTCTTCTCTGGTCTGTACCAAGGGGTAGGCAGTATAATACTGATAACACTTCCTTCATGTAATCTCTACTCCTATGTATCATTGTTCCTTGCTAACCAAACTCTAGCTGGCGCCTTCTTTACAAGTTATGAAACCGTCAAGGGCGTCTTGAGCAAGGCTAATCATGCTGGTGATTCATCACCTGTGGTTCCACAAGCCGTTATCCACAGTGTCGCGTCTGCAACTGCTGAACTCGTGTCATGTGTGATCCTCACTCCAGCTGAGGTTCTTAAACAAAATGCTCAGATGATGCGAAAGCCTACAAAATCAGATTCATCTTCACTCGCATCGAAGTCCGTCAGTTTACAGACATTGAAGCAATTCAAGCATCCTTCACAGCTTTTCACTGGATATACTGCTCTGGCGGCTAGAAATCTCCCTTTCACAGCGATGCAATTTCCCATGTTTGAACACTTCAAACTAGCTGGACTGGAGTATCGCAAAAAACAAGGGAAGTTTACTGGCAGCATAGCTGAGACAGGAATTGTGACGGGTATCAGTGCTGGAACCGCCGGATCGATTGCTGCCTGGATTACCACACCGATCGACCTTGTCAAAACGAGAATCATGCTTGCAGCCGCCGGCAGCAAATCAGAAGCAGAAGCTGCGGATTTGGCTGCAAAAGCGAAAGCAGAGGGTAAATCCCTCGATCAGCTTGCGGAGAAGCGAGGTACTACCAAAAAAGGAGCAATGCAAGTCGCTCGCGAAGTGATGAAAGAGAACGGAGTGAAAGGTCTCTTCAGAGGTGCAGCACTCAGAAGCGGATGGACTGCTGTCGGCTCAGGCCTCTATCTTGGAGCATACGAGAGTGGCCGTTTGTATCTTGGACAACGACGTGATAGAGAAGACGACAAATGATGCGATTTGCAAGATACCATAATTTCAAACACCTCTGGTACATGAGATCGCTTGTTACTTGTCGAGCTCTCGTACTTAATCATCCATACCTGGCACGATGTAACCATCTCTTTGCCCATGTGCGATACGACTGGTCTGCATCCGACGCTTTTACACAACATTCAATTCAAGATGACTGCAACATAGCACGCTGGCATCTTGCCTTGATCAAATCCTTGGAGCTTAGGTGCATGGAATCTGAGGTAGTCACAGAAATTTCTAATCCGGCTAATATGCTGATAACAATCAGTTACCCTGATAGGACAGTCGAGTTTGAAACCTTGACAATCTCACTCATTCTTCTCACAATCCATTGCAATGCGACAGTGGAAGCAAATCATCAATGCGAACAAACGGAGGTTGAGTCTCCACCATAACATTTTAATGGATTCTTTACATGTCACCTTGTGATATGGTTCGTCAAACGATCTTTGGTACATATGTCGGCCCAAGCAAATCAAGATGCTCAGAGCAGTACAGAATGGTGTCTCAGAAAAAAGTTCTTTGATTGGTCTTGGGCCGCCGTTGCGTGCATTAGTCTACGGGTCGGCCCTCGGTGTTGTCGAGCAGTGGTGGATGAAAATCAGTTAAGCTGGTGGTATTCCGCTGTTATCAATAAACTTCAATTGTGGATTCATGATAAGGATGGACGATGTTGAGGTATCGAGGATGGCCGACTTTGCAACACAATCTCCTCGATTATTTGGGTCAGGATCAGGATTGTTTAATTGTGGATACGTTTATATTGTTAGCCAAAATCATTATCTGGCTCATAAGGATCACACCATCGAGCACGCAACGCGCTTGGGCCAGCGGTGAGTTACGTCTACAACACTTCGACAGATTGTCGCCATCACATATTTGAACGTCTTCGGCACTCGTTCTGCCATTTCTGCTCTTCTTCACGTCCTCCAAAAAGTTTCGCGACAACGCAGTGACTCGGGGATTTGACTACCAAGAAATTCAGGTCTTTTGCCAGCAGACCCTCTCTATAGCACAATTAGTCGTCCAAAATGGCTGTCGTCTCATTGCCACCAACTGACCATCAATTCAACGAAAAGGTCGGATTCGATGTAATCACTACAGAAGTTGCTTCACCTGTTCGTAATGATATCTTTACCCTTGTCAAGAAGGCTACCCTCACCAAGGACGATAACCTCCTGAAAGTCTCACCCTATGATGAAGTACCACATCTTCTCGACCTTCGTACTGTCGACATTCCTAACCAGCTCCTTGCAAAGGCCCTTGTGGGTATGGAAAGTCTAAGAGAAGACTACGCAACTGCTCCTTATATTGAGACCTTCAATTGGTCACAAGTTCTTCAAAACGTCCGCGACTTGGCAGCTGCTTCATTATTTTCGTGGAAGGAGAGTTCTTTCTACATAGTGGTCTTCCGCTCAAGGATCCCACCGACCACCGTCTACGCCGATCTAGGTGTTTTGGACAAAGCCGCTCATGCTGAGGCTACTGCTAGTGGTGGATTTCTCAAGCAAGTTTCTGATCGAAGCAAATGGATTCATTGACTAACAGTCAAATAGGTATTGGTTTGGAAGTCCAGACAAGGATGGCCGAAATCTTGCAACTTGCGTTTGGCGTAACCAACATGATGCACGAGTTGGTTCTGTTGGTGAAGCTCATCGCAAGGCAGCTGGTGCCACTAGGTTCCTTTATGCCGAGTGGTAAGTCTTACGAAACCTTCTATATGTACAGCGATGTTGATGTCCCGCCAGGAAGATTGAGCGTCTAAAACTTACAATCAAGGACGACGCAGCTGCATGGGAAATCACTAACTGGATCTAATCTCGTACTTCATCATTCTACGTCAAGATTTGTGTTTATTTGCACGGTGTTGGTGGTCTCTTTGCGGCGTTAATGGCTTTAGAGGTCGTATTGTGTATGGCGTTCAAGAATACCAGGTTGTGTATGGCTGAAATAAAGAGAGATATTTAAGTGGACCGAAATGTGCTAGATTTTAGAGAATAGATGCTTCAATTGCAGGCTGAAATTAAAACCTGATTTCTTTGATCATATACACTTTATATTCTACTGACCTATGTCTATCACATCGAGCGTACTCCTATCTCCACAATCCTCAATTATTTGTACAATATTAAGACCGAGTATCCCTAAGCCCCCAAGTTTGTACATACTTCTACTCAATACACGTTGAAGTCGTCTGACTACCATGATTCCACATGTCAAATCTTGTGCATCTCGTGCATCTCATATATCTCATCGACAGTATCCCTTAGTTTGCGTTTCAGCTGATGTCTTCACCAGATATGCAAAGGATACACCCAAGCAGGTCGTCGCTCGAGTACGATATCTGTCCAGATTTCCAAGGCCTGATATCCTTGGCCGTACTGGAATCCTGCGATATCAGGATGCCCTTGTTCGGCTTGACCACACCGTCCTACTTTGCCGTAGTCACCGTAACAAAACCTCTCAGCTATATGTTCTATAACTTTACTTTCTTCAATTCTTCCATCTCCCTTGCGAGTTCCTCTCTGACCTTCTTCGTCAACTCCACTGCCTCGTCATCATCCAATTCACTCCTCTGCCCACGTCCAAACATGGTGAAGGATTTATTCCGCAACTCAGGCGTCAGGGCTGGTCTAGGTATGATGTGGAAATGGACATGTTTAACTACTTGAGCGGCAGCAGCACCTATGATTTTAATTCCAAAGTCAACATTATTCTCAATACACCACAAAGCCGTTGCTACTCGTCTACAGAGAACGAGATCGATAACAGGACTAGATAAGGCAAATGTAGATAGGAGAAGAAATAATACCATTATTCTGCACAATGTTCCAATCCCAAACTCCTGTAGCCTTCGCAAGCACTCGACTCAGCACGGGTAACCACTCTCCCAGAGCTCGACTCTCTTCCAAACTCACGTCCGATACCTTCTCTTTGTGAGCGCGCGTAGTCACCAGTAAGTGACCTGGCGAGAGCGGTAATATGTCCAAGAACGCGAGCACGAGAGGTGTAGAGAGCACGAGGTGAGCGGAGGGCGACACTGCCTCGGGATTGAATTGTGTCTTCGAATCGGAGGGCGATTGGGACGGGTAGGTGTGGGCTATGGTGCAGAAGGGACAATCTTCTGCTTCGGGAGGGGAGGTCATCGTCGCATTGAAGAGGGGAGTAGGGAGCAAATGAATGAAGGAACGTGGAAAAATTTCGTGTGGTCGTGACTATGATATGATGTTGATGCGTTTGGAATTTTACATGATTCAGTGCAAGTCTGGGGTGCAGTTATGGCGTCAATGGAGTTGCTTTTTTAGCGAACCGAGGAGCCTGGAGCATAGGAATGTGGGGGTGTCTGTTGGGGGTCACAAATAGTTTCTCCCAGGAGACTTTCCTCGTAGTGGAGGTTTTGTAACATGATACAGTGCATTGGGGAAGAATTTCTCACTGTTGGATCTCTATCAGAAGTGATAACACTGTTTCAGAAGATCTCATGCAACACATTAGACAGTTGATATTGTGATGTGATCCTATGCTTCAATTCATTACTAGCAGCCAGATCACGAACCTCTACATATACTGTATCCGGCGCATGTCTGGATCATGTTACATACTTCCAGGTCATACATGTGCGATACCTTTATGTGTGTACACAAACCGATCAATGAAGCTGATCTTGTGTAGAATGTTTATCATCGCTTCTTTGAACGAAGCAGATGCTACCACTATCTCTAGACATCCTCACAAATGATCAGAGCAATCTAGCTTGTGTATTCTTCTCTCCATAAACACCACCTGGTACCTTTTCAGGATCAACAATGTAGTCGGAAGCCCAGATGGGATACACCTCATGAATCCTAACTCGAGCACCAAATCCGCTCAGACGATCAGGATAGAGCTCCATTACCCAAGAAGTGTAGCCTTTATTTCCACTTTCGTCGACAAATGGGCAGACTGTAAAGTTCGAAGAAGCACCTGTGACACGACATACCTCATGCCACTCAAAGGTATCCACGTTGCGCATGACAACATGGTAAGCCTCTAAGAAATTATCTTCTTTGTTAACACCACCAGAGACAACGTAAATACCAGCAAGATTGTTGAAGTATCCATGGGAAAGGAAGAGCCATGCACCTGCGTCGCCTTGTAGAAGCCCATTCTCAGATACTGTATCTAAGTTCTGGTCAGTCACCACTTCGGCATTCTGAGAGCCTCCTGCCCAGACTCCTGGTCTATCGGGCCATCTGTTCAGTTTCAATCCTGTTGCTGTTGGCGTTGGCGTTGTGCGTGTTGATATGCTTGTTGCACCTGGCTGAGTCGGTGATGGGGATGCTGTTTGTCCTGGTGGATAGACGATCTCTTCATCTCGATAGATGGGCCAAATTTCGTTAACAGTAGCAGTACTCTGTCTTGCCGTCAGTATAGTACTGTACAGGGCTCAAGAGAAAACTCACATTAGCAGTATAGTTACCGTTGATACCGTAGACGCGAAGGTATATTATGTCTGAGAAGATCTCTGGATAGCCATCCGCATCGTAGAAGTTAACGGCGGTAAAGTTGGATGTTGCTCCCGTCACTCGACCAACAACGCGTTCTCTCCATTCAACATCGATTGCAACAATGTCATAGTCTGTGATGTAGTTACCGGACGACAGGATGTAGAAACCAATATACGTTTCTTTAAAATTAAAAAGAAGCGACTGTTGTGCTGGAAGTCCTCCACGAATTCTGGAAACTGTGTTTGGGTTACCATCTACAATTTCTTCTGAGCCGCAGCAGCCCAGGAACACTCTTTGCCTCCATGGGTTGAGCGATTGACCGAAGGCCGGAGTCGCAGCCAGCAGTAGACTGAGGCTTGATAGGAATAGCATGTTGAACAAGACTTAGATCGTGGCAAGATTGTCAAACAAGCAATTAGGTAGACTTGATCGCTTGATGGAAGACATCGCTACACTTATATACAGTAGGTATAAGCTTCTGATTCTTGCTCTTGCTCCGCCCACTCGGTCACAACTCTCTGCAGTAAGTTCAATTTAAACATGCTGCAAGCTTCGTATGAATCCTTGGCGGTTCAAGGGTATTCACGTAACTTACAAGCATGTCAAATTCTCATCCAGGCATGGGTTTGATGTTTCCTGCACAGCATGGATCTCGATACGTTGACCGATTAGGTTATTTAAGCACGGATGCAGGCAGCATGCACGTTCGCGGTTGACGAGCCGTGCAATCTTTG
>Ga0068621_1000044_pt1 | contig 14124 bp, 13 predicted proteins | sample InSIn5SAF170_FD_77485 | JGI IMG/M metagenome (GOLD analysis project Ga0068621, IMG submission 77485) | Clean room microbial communities from NASA Spacecraft Assembly Facility at Jet Propulsion Laboratory, Pasadena, California, USA -... ... | reverse complement strand
CGTTCAAGCGGCGGAAGCAAAAGGTTCAGTAGCTACGAACGTAAGCGAGACGAAGAGAGTTTTCGAGATTTGCATATGTGTTAGCTTGCGCTTCAACCTCTTGTATGCGCTCAGCTGTAACTGCGGTTGCATAATATCAACCACGACACAGTCCAAATTCCGTTCATCAGACTCTTCAGCAGCGATGTTGTCATTTAATCAGCGTAAAGAATAACGTGTGCTCATTATCACTGGCTGTCGATACTGGCCGCGATATCAGAGGTCGTAACGCATGAATAACTAGATCGCATCTTGCCCAGAGTCGAGAAGAGGCAAATCATCAACTGCTGCACTTGACAGCAAAGAATGAGTGTCCCATTGCGTTCAACGAAGCAGGTCTTTCAAAGTGCATCACGATTGATGGGGGACCTTACATAGGCAAGGCCGATGGCTGTCGATCAAGCTCATGTCCGGACAATGCATTCTTAATCGCGGTATCGAGAGATCATTTGTAACTGAGCAGTGCGGTTGAACATGTTGACAACGCTGCCTGATCTGGTGGAGGTCACACATGGTGGAAGGTGGAAAATCCACCTTCTCTAGGTCGTGTAGTACCCTTTCTCTCCGCAACCGGAGATGGTCAACGATGTCAAGTCCAAAACATGAATACATTCCATTCAACTAGGAGATGGAGTGAATTCGTTTGCAAGAAAACAGAGAGACAGTCATGCCTCATATGTGATTTGGATCAGCCTCGATGGACAAGGTTTGGCTGTGGTCCTCTTTGTCTCCCTGAGCTATCGGGCTCCCCTGCTTCATCTCTTCAAGGGGCGACGGTATCCACGATTGGAGGAAATCAATCTTTACCGATATCCAACAGTGCTCTACAGCATCCCACATACAAAGATCCGTTATGGATCATCTGACGAGCGCCCCTGTTTGCGTAATGAGGCAGGAGTCGTCAACTGCCAAGCTGCACGTCAAGACAGCCTGCTCGGAGCTGCGAATGTATACAGAAGCTTGTCTCATTCATCGCAGCCAGAACCTCACATCTTTTTGCGAGGACAATTTGGCAAATGCATCTCCATTGGTCTCAACTGTCGGAAACGTCACAAAGCCGGCTGCAAATCGCTTCTGAGGTGTGTCACCATTGAGCTTGGCAACTACTTCAAGGGGGTTGAGACGTGTTTCAGGATACAGAACGTCCAAACGTGAGCCGTAATCCGTACTCAATGGCTCGTTCAAGACGGTAACTCTGCATCATGCACGGCAGATCTGTCCATTTAACATCCGTATTTAGGAGAGTTGCGTAGTGACGACCCTGTACTTGGCTGGTTAAATACAATTCAGGAGCTTGGGGCTACACAACGTGTTTCTCCACATTGTGCCGCAGCCGCATCCTGAGGTAATTGTCCATGCGACAGCAATCCGTCCAACGAGCGCTGATTTCGCTTACCTGCAAACACGTGTGAGCAAGTTCTTTCGTCTTGCAGATGTATCTTACGCTTCGTTGAGGCTCTTCATTTCTATCACCATTCTTTACCTTCTTGTGCTCCTGGTCTGAGAGTTCCCATTCATTGCAGCAGGACTGCCATCATTTTCCTTCCAACAACATCTCGAGACCACTGTAGAAGAAAGGGTTTCCTGTCTGACCGCAAAGAAAGAGGAGGAAGCACGGGTCTGAAGCTGCTCGAACTTGCTCCATGAATTGTCTGCATATTAGACGTCGCTTGGCGTAGTTGTGACCGGGTAGTATATCGAGAAGATGCGATCTAGGTTGAAGGACAGCATTTCGCCACGAATTCCTTTAGAGAATCTCGAAGTCATACGCGATGTTATACAACGATTGGATGTCCGGCAAATCGTCGCACCACCCGCTTCGCCACCACAAGTGCTTGTACGTATAACCAGAAGACTAGAAAGGTTCACCAGCTGATGTTCTAGGTCACCTCGACTGTCGCTACAACGGTGAACCCTAAGATGACGACGATTGTGTATTCTACGACAACACTTCCGGTACGCGCATAGCTTCCTAGAGCCTACTTCTCAATGGCAAACATAGTTGACACAAGTTACAGTCCACCTCGAACGCACGACCTACTGCGACAATGCTGCTAAACAATCAAGACGTGAACGCGACTAGTCAAGCTTCGACTGCTGCGGAGAACGAGATGGGTGGAGACAATTTCTTAAACAAGACATCCACCAAAGTTTTCATCATCGTAGCAGCAGCGGGTATTGCCATGGCGCTATTTCTGATCGGGTTCTTTTATTGGCGGAAGAAGAGGATCCAGAAGAAGGCGACTCTGGATAAATCCTCGTTTGGTCGGCCATCGTCAGTATCTGGTCCAATGGGCAGTAATTGGAGGCGATATACATGGAATCCTGTTGCAACATTCGCACCACAGATGAAGCAGCCAGTAGGAGCAATCGAAATACCAGAACCCGCATTCTCCCGTCCAGGAACTAGCGCTTCGAATCGAGCGGTTCCCACCAGGGCTCCGTTCGCACCACCGAATATGCGAGCCATGCCAGCTCCAATGCCGTCGTACATTCCCCCAGCGCCAAAAAGATCAGCGTCGAAATCTCGTGGGCTCACCATCGATACCCGAGCACAGTCACCGGAGTTGCCATTGCAGCGGCCTGAAACACGGCCATCTTCGCTATCTCAGGATTCGACCTTAGTTCCACCTCCCCCCAAGGCGTCCCGCTTCTCACGATGGACGAACTCGGGGATGTTTCGATCACCCAAAACGCCTGTCACGCCGAAAGTTCCACTGCAAATGGTAGACGCAGACAAGCTCGGCGAAAGTGAGCGATACAGCACCTTCAGCGATGCTGAAAGCGTAGCCCGCTATCGTACGGTCGAGAGTTGGGTTGGTCAGCAGGCTGGGAAATATGAAGAGGCTCGCATCCAGGATCGGATTGGCTTCCAGCTAGACGAGGCGATTGGAGAGTTGCACCGGGCAGCTAGCACACGTGATAACAAGCGTAACACGAAGATGAAGACAATTCCGCTCAAAGACGCGTCAAGTGTGTACGTTGATGGTGTTGATAGCGACGAGGAGGGCGACCAAGTAACCGAATTGAGCCTCGTGCCCGAAGCCATGAGGAAAGCGAGCATGAAACGTACGAAATCGACTACCAAGCGGAGACACAAGACAAATGATAGTGACCTGACTATTTTCCGTGCACACCCAGGTACGAAGATCGATATCCCGAACAGTGCACGAATTCCGAGCGAGATCTTGGATAGCAAGTTCGCGATGAATGCATATCCATATGCAGGGCGGTGATGGAGAAGAAATTAATGTTTGCCTCGATGGCAGATGATGATAGTTGCTGGCTTTGATAGCTGTGCCACTAGTTTCAGTATAGTTTTTGCTTTGTCTATACCCCAGCTTTGAAGTCTGCATGGAGTCGAGGTCTGTTGTCAGATATTAGTGCTAGTAATGCAACTTGACAGAACCAGTACAATATTGTTGAAGATCGTTCATTCTTTAAGCCTATTGCGTAGTTGATGTACCTATGCTGATCTGTTCGCTGCTTCCTCTGATATCTTGGGCTCTCTCATCATGCAATACAGCATGATCGCGTCGCCATCATCGTCACATACCATGTTCCTCACCAGCTGGAACCCAAATCTCTCATAGATAGGCACGTTCGGCTCTCTTCTACTGCTCTCCAGATAGCATTTCTTTCCCTCTTGATCTGCCATGGCCAGAACTTCCTCCATCAGTGCTCTTCCAACACCTTTGCCTTGCGCTTCCGGCAACACTGTCACGATGTTACAGAAATAGTAGCCTTCCGGATCTTTCCAGAGCTCGGCCTGCGCTGCCGCCTGTGCTTCCTTCCACAACCAGTATCTCTTCACATTGAGGCCGCCACGGCCATAGATCAAATTCATGCGTATCTGATTGAGGTACAACCACCAGGAGGAGAGGTAAAGTGACCAAGATTGCGGGGCATCGGCTTGTGTGGGAGGAAGCCACATGGCGGTGCCGATGACTTTGTCTGGATCAGAGGAAGTGGGATCCTTGCAGACGTGGAAGAGACCGTGTTTTATGCCCCATTGGCACCGGATGCGGAGGGAGACGCGGTTCCGTACTGGTGAGAATTTACTGCTGGTGGATTAGGTATTTGACTCAAATTGGAGCGTGAGAAGTGATACCTTCGGTCATAGACCCAATTTGCATACGGATCGTCGCTAAAAGCTTGTTGTATCGTGTCAATGGCACCGTCAATATCCTCCTCCCGCATGCGCGAGACCGTGAGCGGCATCTTGTCCTATCAGGTATGAAGGTCTGAGTATTGGAGAGAGTTCGGCAATGTTTGCGATGCAATTTTGAACCCTGGAAAGAATCTTCACGGAGGAAACCTCAGGTCCGAGTCAAGGTAACTTGTAGTTCTTCTGTCTACCATGGCGGAAGCCATGACAAAGGAAGACAAGGTTGTTAAGCACTTATCACGGCCAAGCCTTGAAGTTCTGGTTCGGAAGCGGTTCGCGGAGGTGGCCATGAAGCTTGCTTGGATAGGCAAGTCCAGCAGGAAGACTGTGATTCGGTGATCAAGCCGACCATCTTCAGTCTTCCGATATTTAACATTTTGCCTTCAATTTGCCTGTCATTTGATGTCAAGGACAAGTACATTCAGGCTGCCATCCAGTAAATTACGCATCAACTCAGACGTGATACCCGATCTGAAGATTGTGGTCCGCGCCTATTGCCAAAAACTCTCTTCGTCTCGCTTACGTTCGTAGCTACTGAACCTTTTGCTTCCGCCGCTTGAACGCAGTTCACAAGCTGCGAAGTCTCACGATAGTCAGTTTCCAGTCCCCAGCAGGATGCTTATTACATTCTTTCAGTTCCAGCTCATTTCGCCATGCATTTGATTTATATTGAATTCAATGGCACTACACGACCTTCTCAAACCAGTTGAACAGAAGTTTGCAAAGAGAACTCTACCAGTGTTTTCTGCCATTGGGCTTTTTGCAATCAGAATGTTTTCTGCTTCCGTTGTATCGTTCTCTGTATTGATTCGTCTTTTTTCGCCTAGCCGGTGTTTTGTTTGATTCCTCTGACCTTGTCGATGCGGGGTTCGAGCTGTTTTTCTTCATGCAGTTGTGGAAGGAAGCAGTCGTTCATCCTTCTCTCGCGTGCGATTAGCATAGAGCAATGCGGCATAACATTCATCGCTAGGCTTGAGGTAAGAACACAGCCTCGCACGAGCGTATCTTAACAGACGTATACGGTCTTTCGTACTTTCACCGCTTTTGGGGCGGTAATGGAGACTCATAGATGGCGAGTTGCCCATCTGATTCTGGAGATGACAAGACACTGGCTGTGGCTATATGCTTTTGCAGACATGCCGGTCAGTCTGGCTCTGGTTGATGGCAAAACTTCAATCGTGCCTCGCTGCTGTCAAGCTAGACAAGAAGGTCCCCAACACTTCCTTCAATCTCAGTCAGACTTTCGCAGCCTGGCGTTGGTTGCAAACTCAATTGTATAGCTCACATACTGCCAACACGTACCGTGTCGTCACCGCTATACTGCGACGAGGCATTACCCGAAGCGCTAGAGCTATCGTAGTCCACTTCAACAATAGCAACAGTCGTTTGTTGGGTCGATTGTACAACACCACACAATAGTGACTCGGTTTAGCAAGGCTGTTCAGCCTGTCCACTAAGCCGAACTTGGTTTAGCCACCATTGGATGTCGCGCGGGCAGATCTGGGGCATGACCCGATGGTGGCCTACGGACAGCCTTCATAAACGTTCAGATCCACATAGAGGCCTTCTGCCCAACATCTACAGACACATTCTTACTTCCGACCCACTCCTACCCTCCTGCAGCCTCTTAGGATAGCGAATACAGCGTACATTCCCACCCACGCCCACCAATTGCGAAGGTCTTACGCCGGATCCCCCGCCGGGCGTTCTCTGATCATGGACTCGACCCCCATGGACGCGTTCCATGGCACTTTCTATCCTCCAGCACCCTTCTCACCCGGTGGTTCAGCTCCTTCACCACGCTCGCCGGCCGGCAGCGACGGCGGGTCGCCTGGCGAGAAGAAAAAGCACACCCGCAGCTATCAGGCGTGGTACGGTCATCCCAAAACCCCGCCTCTCTACTCGATACTGATCCGAAGCACAGCGCACCATGCCGTCAGCGCAAAGTCAAGTGTGATATGGGGGACGTGTGAGTAGACCTGCCTGGTCGGTCTGCCACCGAGCTTACTACTAACGTCCTATTGACAGAGAGAACCCTGGTATGCCGCCATGCGCGCGCTGTAGACGTGAGCGGCGAGACTGCGTCTTCGACAAACAGCGTCGAAAGAGGGCGCGGGACCGCTCGGAGACTGTCGGCGTCGACAACGAGTACAGTACTCCACCAAACGGCGAGCATTCGGAGCCCCGACGACACCGCAGCAACCCGTCCACCCACAGCAGCAACTACCAAAACTCCACAAATCCGTTCCCCCGATCCAACCCATCACCGCCTCCAGAAATTGCTGCACGTGCTGATGGCGAGTTCAAGAAAGAGATCCACAGTGGAGAAGAAGCCTTTCTGAGTCTGGTCAACGCGGCGACCCATCTGGCCCACAATCCAAACATCCACACCTCGCAACCACAGGCTGGAGGCTTGAGCGGTCAAGATCATGAGGATGATTCACAGCCAAAGTTCAGTGAGGAATCGAAGCGCGATGCTGCAAGAAGGCACTGGGCACGCTTCCGATATGTGCGGTCAGGACTGATGACGGCCGCTGAGGCCATGGCATATGTCGAGTACTTCTACTCTAATTGCATGCCCTTCACGCCTATTGCTATTCCCGACTACCGCGATCCCGCTACACACCAGACTCTCCTTGAGCGAGAACCGTTCCTAATCATGGCAATCCTGACGATAGCCTCACGTTTCATGGAGCTGAACAAAGGTGGCGCCACGGGACAGATCTCTCGACCCCAGAACATCCACCACACTATCTTCAAGGATACTCAGAGAATTCTCACTGGCATAATCTATGCGCAAGAGCAGTTTGGTGGAGGTCTCACTGGGGGAGGCAAGGCGAAGGCGAAGAACAGCGACCCTCTTCATCGCTATGGTCTGCGCTCGATCACTACAGTTGAGGCCCTGCTCCTGTTATGCGAATGGGCACCTCGCGCACTTCACTTCCCTCCAGAGGCTGATATTGAGCTCATGACACCACTGAATCCCTTAGAGGACGATGATGAGTATGACAGTGAGAACTTCCCGATCCTGAATGGTGACGGCCAGAAGCGTCGTGAGTCCTGGCTCGAGCCTGCGTGGCGTTGCGACACAATGATCTGGATGTTACTCCACAATGCAAAGGCCCTCGCACTTGAAATCGGCCTTTTCGAAGATCGCTCTGAAGAGGAACTGCTCCAAGCTGCCAACGGCTTGTCGCCCGATGAGGTTCATTCGTACCATGTCCGCAAGATGAAGACTCGTGCGATCTTCTGGGCTTTCTATGTACAGACCTGTGGCCGCCTCGAACTGATCGGCAAGGTACCAGCCAACTACCTGGAGTCGTTCAATTATGGGGTCGCCGACCTTCGCATTCGCGATGCCGTCCAGAAGCGTGCGGACATGTATGAAGATGGCATGCATCGCGAGATCTTCCCGATGATCCGCGCTAACGATGCTCTCGACACTCCGGAGGCGGCAGTTTGGTTCTTCTGGCAGGAGATAACGGCAATTATGAAATCCGGCAATCAGAATATGTTTCCGCGCAAGGAGCGTACAAGAGAGCTCACTCGCACCGGTGGGTACCGTAAGTGGATTGCAGTCTATGCTCCACTTTTGAATGAGTGGCGGAATGAGTTCGAGAAGTGCCAATTGAGTAAGTTCGGATGTCGCCATTTTTTCGAATAACAGTCCGCTGACCTTAATACTAGTCCCTGAGCCAATGAGGACGATCCTGCTCATTGAGTACGAGTATGTTCGCATTTATATCCACTCACTTCCTCTTCAAGCCTTTGTCGAGCGAGCTATTGCCAGCACGCCGTCTAAGCAGAACCTCGATACGTATGCCCCGAACGGCGGCCGTAACGACTCCCTCGCTATGAATCAAGGAATCTCTCCAGATGACGTGCGGAAGTGGATGCAAGACGACGGACCATATGTTCAAACACTTGTCGAGAGCTGCCAGCATGTATTGGCACTTATCGGCGAGTCGAAGATCCCGGCTGAGAAATTGAAACACTTTTCCGTTCGCGTCTACTTCCGCATTATGGCGTCGGCAGTACATTTGCTCAAGGTACGAGCATGTTTCTTATTATTTCCTATGTCTTCAACCTTAACTGTACTGATCTAGGACTATTTCATTGCCGTCAGCGATTACTGCAATGTGGCTGACCCATATGCTCAGAGCTTCGTGGTGGGTGCGTACGCTGAGAACATCACGCGCTCGTTCGAGCTTCTCGGCAAAGCTACAGACGTCTTGCATAATCGCATTGTCGATGATGTGCATATTGGTCGCATCTTTGCCGAAATGATCGCCACTGTTAGTGCGCAGATCCACAAGCGCTTGACGCGGTTCCAACCCTCGTCAGGCATCGGTCGCAGCCGTGCTGTGTCTGCTACTCCAGCCGTCACGCAGTCTCCTGCTCTTGGCACCGCCGCTGGCCAACCTAGCATCTCTGCTGCCGTGGACATCGCCAATGCATTTGGAAATATCAACGGCCATAGTCTCACGAATGGCACAGACATGGATCCTTTCTCTACCGGCTGGTGGGCCAATTCGCATGCACTCATCAATGATGTCGACGAGTATGATTCCAGCAAAACCGCCATGCCACCTCCGCGCCCGTTCACCGAGAGCAGTACTGGCGACGATGGCTTGGGAACTCCAATAACGAGCGGCATGAATCCGTGGATCACTTTGGATTTGCATCCTCTCATGACGATGGCTGCCAATGGTGAAAACTACGGCGTCGCTCATGGCCATTTCGGCCCAACTTTCGAGAATGGTGGAGACCTGCTTGACCCATTCATGCCGGACATCATGCCTCTCAATCAGCAGCATATGCACGGCATGCCTTTCATGGGTCAAAGTGGCCAGCGCTATAATGTCAGCACGGGTACACATGGTTCCAATGGGCACAATAGCCACAACGGTCTCTGATCGAGGTGATCATTTTCCCTTTGAGTCTCGGTTGGCAACTACGAAAGCCGCGGCGAATATCCCGGTCGCCCAATGAACAAAAACATCGATCTTTCATGGCCGAGGATGATCGCTTCGGTTTGCATGCCTTCACTTCCTGCGGTCGTTGACCGTTGCGATCGACTTGGCGTCACCAATCATCCATGAGTTCAAAAAATCATTGTCGCTTGCATCTAGTGGCATATGCAGCTATTGTATCTGGTGAGTATTGTCTACAATCGACTTGTACGATTGGCTGTAGACCTTTGGCATCACATCAGGAACGTGGTATCCAAATGATCTGCTTGGCTTTTCGCAATCAGCCTCGAAACTTACATGAGTTCACGTGACGGACTCTACCGCAACTTTGTGACCAAATTGTGGAGCGCACAGAAGAGGTCATCACACGGCCACATCATCACCTATGCCATCCTCATCACTCTATCCAGCAACATTAACAGCTTTTTGGGCGTGGCGATTCGGCGAACACGGAAGACAAAGTATGCTTATGGTTTGCATTATAACATAGGAGTTATTTATTTTCTTGAAGGATTAGCATGGGATGGAGATTCGGGCGGCCTTTTCCCTTCAAGATACCCCAAAATTTCCTACGTCAGTTCCAGAAATTGGTGCGGTTGTCCTGGAATGTCCTTAAGCTTTGATTTGCGCCATGTCACTGATGGGGATCATGAGTAGCGATAAAAATAATCCGTGCTATTCCTATCGTTTTCACGTCTTTCTGCTCGCCGATTGAAATCTACTGATATGCCCCTTAATATGCAGCAAGTAGTACAGTGCTCCAACCAAACTCTCGAGCCCCAAGATGTATGATGCCGATCTCACCGATCATGGTTCTACAACGCAGAGTGTACTAAGAACAGCTCACGAAGTGGCAACGACATCACCCACTACATCAAACGAGTTCCGGCGAACCATTACCGGGTCTTGTTCCTGATGTCGTGCAGTTTTTGAACCTGTTATGCAATCTCCCTGAAGCATCATCAGTGCACAACAGTCGCTTGCTGTTCCGAAGACCTCGTGATCGGGATTCCCACACCCTGCAAATCACGGTCGTGACACACTAGGAACTACTAGACCTCGATAGCTTCACCGACTATCTTGACATCACGAGCAGTGCTTGTAAAACATGTTTTTTGGTTGCTGCTCATTTCAAAACTTTTCCGACATCTTTAGCTCTCTGGTCTAGATCATGATGAGCAGCCTAGCGTGAAATAAATGCTCTTATGGAGATTCCTGCCAGAGAACGGTACCCCATGGTGCAGATACCAGACGGTGTAGCTGGCTGGTGAAGGACTCGCTGCAGGTACAGCCGAGCCTTAACATGCAAAAGGCTTAGCTTAGCCAAAACCGCAAACTCTGGCACCGTCTTTGACTAGCACGAACACCAACTAGGGAGTCGCATGGAACGCAATTTACGAAACTTTGCTGCTAGAAGGAGAATATACGGCGTGCATTATTACTCCTGCCCCTCGTGCTCTGCAGACTCGCAGTTTGCGAATCACAAATTTGGCATGCCGCAAGTTTCATCTCTCGAGGCTTGATTCAGATCTTCGCGATGCTTGACCGTAGTGGCGAAGCTTTCAGGCCCATGAAAATTGAAAAGACCTCATGACTCTTTCCAAGCTCAACCTGAAGCAGCTTGTTCATCGAAAGTATCGTCTATACGATAGCGGGTTCACTGGTGCCCTCATGAAGGAATCAAATCACTTCTACTAAATTTAGATTAGTAGATCCAGGTCCTCGACGAGAACAACGCACAAGTAGTGTACCACATCAAATGCATGCACGATAATCCATTCTTTTTCCCATCGCACTCAGCTAGCACAAGACCACGCTGTAAAAGCAGTGTTGGCAAATGCTTGTTTTACACGAGCACAGCAGCGCAGGGTCCTCAATCTGGCCTCAGCCTGACTTTGGATCGTTACCCCTGAAACTTCATCTCCACACCGGCGACAACTTCGACCTGTCCTGCCAATGACTAGAAAGGGATTATTCAAAACGTCGATTTGCGCGCCACTATCGCGATTATGCTGCTGGAGCGCGACGCCACATCTTGGAAAAATCATGCTATTTATGCTCTGCAGAAGATGGCGCCGCACCACGGAGGACTCCGTGCGGTGGACTCTAACAACTTACTCCTTCTAAGTTCTCGACCGCCATGGAAGGCGTGCGGAATGATTATCGCCAAGACAGTCCATCTTTCCTCTGTGGAGACACGCGCGCGCTCCTTTCCACGTTGGTGACCTCAGCCTCGCGTGTCAGGGCGTGGATCGAGACTTTCACTGCACAGGTGGTCATGCTTCAGGTGTTCACCCTGCAGTTGTGGCGAGGTCTCACCGTTATTGAAATGCAAATTCACCTTTTCTGGCTGGCTGTTCATGCGCCAGTTAGGCAGTTGTGGTGCAACTAAGCCCAATTCACTCGGATGTGATGGTCTGCACCAGAGAAGGAGTATAAGATCAGTCGAGATGCTCGCAGGACTCATGTGCTGGTCAGCCTTGTCTTTACTTTGATATTCTCTTCTTCACCAGAGTCTTTCGTTGTTCTGTTCATTCGTTATACAGAGCTACTATCCTTTGACATTCGCACACTCGTTAATCGAAATATACTTCTTTCTTTGCTTCCTTATTCGACTTGAGCACCAATATGCGTGCCTCGAACCTGCTAGCCTCGGTGGCTTTCCTTGCTGCTGTCCCAGAGACTCTCGCCCACCCAGGCAACTTCTGGAAAGAAAAGCTTGTTGAGATTCAAGCCCGTGCTGCTCGGCCTGTCGATGGCCCAGACGACTCAAGCGAGCTCCTGGGTGACCTCGCCACCAAAGGCCCAAAGACGGACGTCGGCCGCCTGATTGCGGACCTGCTGGTTGGCAACAAGGATGCTCAGTCAAATCAAATCGATCGCAACCCAGCTGGCCCCCTGGGCAGTGATAGATGCGCACGTGACACCTGCTGTGCATGGACATATCTAGTGAAGGAGATGGAGGACAAGTTCAGGACGCCAAGTGGCCGATGCAACAAGTTTGCTCGCGGCGCTGTGCGATTGGCCTTCCACGATGCGGGTCCATGGAAGAAAGGGCTTACATTCGGAGGTGCGGACGGAAGCCTGCTACTGAGTAACGAAATGTCCCGTGGTGAAAACAGAGGCTTGGAAGAGATTGCTGAAGTAACAAATCGCTGGTATGGCATATTCAGTGGAGTATGTCGAATTCTGCTAACAGACTTCCCAGGTACGATAAGTACAAGCAGTACGGCCTGACCATGGCCGACATCATCCAGATGGAAGGCACAGTTGCCACTGTCGTTTGCCCTCTCGGTCCTCGAATTCGCTCTTTCGTTGGCCGCAAAGATTCCCCCACACCCGCTCAGCCAGGACTTATGCCTGAAGCCACCCATGATGCCGATTATCTCATCAAACTCTTCGAAGACAAGACAATCAAACCTCACGGCCTCGCTGCCCTCGTCGGTGCACACACAACAAGCCAGCAGCGCTTCTTCAAGCCCGAGCGAGCCCTTGATCCCCAGGATAGCACTCCTGGTGTTTGGGACGTTCTTTTCTACCCACAGACAACCGACCCTAATTCGCCTAAGCGTGTGCTCAAGTTCCCCAGCGATGTCTCTCTCAGCAAGCACCCGCGTATTCGCGATGAGTGGCGCGATTTTTCTGACCCGCGCGATGGTCAGGAGCACTGGAATGATGACTTTGCCAAGGAGATGATCCGCATGGGTCTGCTGGGTGTCTTCAACATCAACGATCTGATCGACTGTACCAAGGTGTTGCCGCCTGTATCATTTGGCAAGGGCTTCCTGCCATTTGATCAGGCCAATGTCAACGCATGGGCTAACGGTGGTTTTGTTTCCAAGGGCCAGCAATTCGGTCAGATGCTTGAAGACGGCAAGCCGGTTGACAACAGCACGCTGCAAAATCAAGGCATTGATCCAAAGCTCATCCTCCAAGGTCTTGGTCTGACCCCACCAGACAACGTGGGCCGAACACCTATTTCCATCCCCAAGATTACTCCTCCAACACTTTCATTAAACCTCAAAAATTTGGTTAGCAGCTTGACAAATCTGTTCTCGAAAAAGGCAGTTGAATGGTCGGCATGAACGCCCTATGCATAATCTCGGTCTTTGGAATGGAAAGGTAATACTTAATTTGTATGACTAGCGGGAAAATCCTCAAGAATTGATATCCTGACAACATCCTTATTGTACTTCTCAATTCAACCTGAACTTGCCCACTCTCTGCCATTCACTCCATAAGGCTCCCCACACGACTCTTTCGCTCCTCCCCATCCCCGCATTCATTCCGCGCATAGCGTCAAGATCCACGACGCCCATGATAGCCCAGAGGCCAAGCTTCAACCTATCCTCGACGCCTTGTCCTAATCCGCCTCCGAATTGCAACTGCAACGAGCAGTAATGTAGCAAAAGGTATGAGACATATTGTCCAGCGTACTCTTTTGCTTTCTTGTTCTCATCGACAAGTGAGCCAGATGAATGATGCCGGGTGGTAGAAGAGACCGTAGGCTCACAGAGTGTAGTAATGACACGTGTATATGATGTTGCAGAATCGATGCCCAATGTCGCGTCATTAGAGAGCCATGCAGGGCGCGTGGATGTAGTTTGATACCTGTGAGGCGTGAAGAGGCAGGTCATTAAATTCTGTAGCAACGCAACGACGAGATGCATTCGCCCACCAAGTCTTCGTCTGTGTAGCAGAACAATGGACGTTGTGAGCTGGCAGATGCTAGTGTAGATGAAATCTGCATGATCTGAAGGATAAGCTGGTGCTTGCGGCGAGGTCAGGGTTGCCAACGTCCCAAGCAGAGTGTCAATACCATGTTGGGTGACCAAGAACGGCTTCTTGAGCAGAATGGCCTTAAGGCATGACATAGTTGCGCCAAATCTACCGACATTCGTGTCAGAGCGAAGAATGCCACATAAGCGCAGAAGGATCTGTTTT
>Ga0068621_1000043_pt1 | contig 14126 bp, 13 predicted proteins | sample InSIn5SAF170_FD_77485 | JGI IMG/M metagenome (GOLD analysis project Ga0068621, IMG submission 77485) | Clean room microbial communities from NASA Spacecraft Assembly Facility at Jet Propulsion Laboratory, Pasadena, California, USA -... ... | reverse complement strand
TTCTACGTCCAGCACGCACCTGCACACGGTCACTCCACACATCAACGCGCGCATTTGCGGCCCGACAATCCATATACCCACCGAACGACGCTTCCCGAAACCGGCAAAACCTAGTTCCTAAATTTTCGACCAAACAGTCATCACTGAATCTGAGCAGACGATCCATAGCAACCTCAGTACCTCGACTTCAACAAATTGGCTCCACAGAACGGATCTCAACATCCAAGATGGCAGGTGACGACCACTACCTTACTCTGTCATGCCCCGATAAAGCAGGCATTGTGTATGCTGTCACGGGTCTCTTAGCGAAGGAAAACCTCACCATTCTGGATCTACAGCAATTCTCCGACCCAGACTCCAAGACTTTCTTCATGCGCGTCCATTTTGGACACTCCCCTGATGTCTCCGCACTACAAGATAGCATGAAGAAGCTCGCCTCGGAGATGAGTATGACGTACCAGATCCAGCGGGTAGACGCAAAGCCTAAGGTCCTTATCATGGTGTCCAAGATCGGCCATTGCCTCAACGATTTATTGTTCCGCGTCAAGTCTGGTCAACTCAAGGTGGATGTACCAATCATTGTATCCAACCACCCCGAGTTCGCTGAACTAGCAAAGAACAACGGTATCGAATTCCACCACCTACCCGTAACCAAGGATACCAAAGAGAAACAGGAGACACAGATATTGGATTTGATCAAACAACACAACATCGATCTTGTGGTTCTCGCACGCTACATGCAAGTGCTCTCACCTCGTCTGTGTACAGAAATGTCGGGCAAGATCATCAACATCCATCACTCTTTCTTGCCTTCTTTCAAGGGCGCGAAACCGTACCATCAGGCTTATGAGCGCGGTGTTAAGATCATCGGGGCAACCGCACATTTTGTTACAGCCGATTTGGATGAGGGACCAATAATTGAACAGCGCGTTGCGAGGGTTGATCATGCTTTGAGCCCCAAGGAATTGGTGGAGGAGGGAAGCAATGTTGAAAGTCAGGTCTTGGCTGCGGCGGTCAAATGGTGGAGTGAGAAGAGGGTATTTTTGAACGGTCAGAAAACCGTCGTGTTCAACTAGAATGCTCATGCAAATGGACGAAAAGCAAATCGATGGATCCAGTGAAACGCAAGGACTGTTTGGCTTTTTGGTGAAGGCATTGTGGCAGAGCGGTTGGATGGGCAGATTTGCTGAGGTTTCCATCCAATCCTAATGCAGTATGTGTCTCGAGACGATGCTAGAGGTATGAATCACTTGTGCAGACGTCCGGCTCCTCACGACACTCTTCGTGGGGCAAGACTACAGGTCATTGCGACTACGTGTATCTGCTTAGTGATGTGGCGAGTTACATGACGAGTGTCGATATTCCAGTCAATAGGGTCATTGGCATATACTGAGTTGGGTATAGGAGCAAGTATCAGTATAAATTTGTTTCACGGATCACACGCCAAAGCTTCTTAGGCACAGGTTTGCCTACTCAATTTCCATCTTTGCCTTGCTTACCTTTCTTCTGCTTTTTCGCTGATTCAGACCCGCATATGGCGTACCTCTGACGATAGGCACAACTTCGGAAGCAACGCCAAAAGCGCAGTGATGTGGAACTAGAGGGCCACCGCTGCCTTGATAACCATCATTTCGCAGGTAGTCCTCTTCGCCGTCAGCAAGAGCACCAAATTGAAGTTTGGTGCGCATCAACTCCATTGGGAAGGGATCGTTGCCCAGACACGCGCCATGACCGATATCATCTAACGTAGTGTTGCGAGTAGTAACCAGTATACGAGAAAACCCAGTCGAGAACGTCGTTCCATCTTGCCAAATCGTTAGAGCGCCGAACAAGAGAATGAGGAAAGTAACGAAGATGACTGGCGCATAACATTGCCATAACCTCCCAGGTACGTAGACGAAAGAGGACTGGAGTCGTGACCGATTCACTGTGAGTTTTTCTTCGGCTACCACCAACATCTCTGGTACTGATAGCAATGAAACCACCATGTCTGAATAGAAGGCCTCAATTTCAGCCGTGAGATTGTTCTTAGGCTCGCTGTTTTTTTGCACTAGTCGTGTCATTGTGACGTTCGAATGGACTTGTGCGTAGTATGGCCCTGGTTTTGGTGCCGTAATATCGACATGTCCGCGAAGAAACTCCCTAAACATATCGCCGATTGCATGATATGCCGTAATCTTCTTGTAAACACCCACGTTGTGTCGAGGGCTGATGTAGTTGTCCGTAGGCCTGGGCATAGTAGTGTAATCTATCTTGCCGTCAACCCCACGCGGAAAGTCTGTGTCCACGACGGGCGCTTGGTGTTTTAACTCAATCGTGGATTTGAAGGATGGCTCAGTGAATTCCCATTTGACGGTATACCTAGCTTCCATATGTATGCAGCGGATGATATGTGAATCATAGCGATGTGTCCAGTTTATTGCAAGTGGGTCGTCTGTCGCTAACTCTTTTGTCGAATTGAATGCGTAACCGATCCACAACACAGGTTCCGACTTGAAAACACCTAGATCTGATGGGGCTTCTCCAACAGGTATTCCCCCGTTGCCCGCCCGAAATTCAGCGGCTTGAGGGCGGGGGTATGCACCTTTGTCGACCTCCGCATAGTACACGTAGCTTCCTTGCGGTGCTAGAATGCTCATATTAAAAGGCGCATCTGAATGATTTGATCCTCCCGTGTCGTCAAAATTACTTGCAACCTCCTCGCATTGATAACTTGGCCCAGTGAAGCTTTGTTCGTATGTGCAATTGTAGGATCCTCCACAAGCCTTTTGTCGAGCACCCTGCCTAATGTTTGGATGATCCATACCATTGTATGCTAGCAGAAGCGCAATGCGCCTTAACTCTGCTGATGGCTGATCGTAATAGTCAAACCACCCTGGGGCTGCGGCAGCAAGATCGGTGGTATTGTAGTACATCATCGACCTCTTGTTGCTTCCATCCTCTAGCTTGACCGGGTGTCGCCAATCTTTTGTGGATTCCACCGAGAAGTTGAGCGTAGGAACCTTAAGGTCAAGTACTTCGATGTCGAGATAGGTTCCGAAGGTAAGTGCACCGGGTGAAAATATGATTGTTGCCAACGGAATCAGCCAGATAACCTGCAAGTCCGCGTTCGCAATTAGTGTATGTTTATATGTGGCTTGCGCCCGTCAAATTACTAACCATGGCGATGGCACACAGGAGCGGCGCACCCGATACAGTTTCCCAGTTCCCAAAGAGCGAAGGATCTTCTGTTGCACCGAATATCTGATCAATAGATAGCACAGTCAACGCCTGCTCTCTGAAAGCTCTCCACATGCGCTGTCGAAAGACAAGTACCACGCATGACCCAAAAGCGACTTTTGAGAGGTATGCCAACGCGCGCCCGTAAAGAACCCATCGAAACTTCTTGTCTTCATCGTCTTCTCGCCTCTGGTGCAGGAAGGTGTACAAAAAGTGCTGGAGGAGCGCGAACACGAGGCCCATGAAGAAAGCAAATCCCATGAGTGCTGGTATACGCCAATGTATATGCCATCTTGTTGACTGGGTCGCCCGATGCGCAATGAGCCTCTCGGTCATAGGATCTGTTCGCGCTCTCGAGATACCAGACCCAAATGAATACAGCGTGTCTGGCGTTCTAGAGTATGACGGCCGTGGCTGAGGATAGGATGCGACAGAAGAGAACACATCATGCTTTCTATCACTGGTTTCCTGCCGCCAATACGCAGCGCCTGGTGATTTTGGCGTTGTTATAGGTATCATCTGGATCCCTAGACCTGGGTCGTTCATATCTTCTTCGAATCTCAATGGGATGTCGCGCCCAATGTCGGAGGACTCGTCGCTTGCTCTGGCAGGTGTGGAAGCATACTGTGGTCTTGAGACGCGGATCTCGGGAGACGCAGGTGAGTATGAGTACCGTAGGGTTGAAGGCTCCATAGCTGTAGATCGTCGAAGGTATCACAGATTTAGCTAACGTACAACATGCATCACTAATGCATTTTCTTGAGTCTGGGAGCCCAAGGTTCGATGTTGAAGAAATGAATTGTTTCGAAGTATAGAATTTCCTAGGCGATTTCCAAAAGACCGGTCAACGCCCTCGGAACGGCCGCACTGGCGTCGCGGCTGAACTGCAACTCCTGGAGGCTGAGCAGTGGCCTTCAACCAGTAGGAATTCTACATGTGTGAGGCTCATCATCTGATGTCAGTCGGAGTCCGATAGTCGCACGGCAGTGCTGCAGCGAATAAGCATGGGACAGCAGTCAGCCGCATCGCACAACAAACTTTCCAGCCCCCTGGCGGCATGCAACCACTTCAAGTGCGCGAAACAAACATGATGAGACAGTTGTAGCTACTTACGACGAACTTGGTGGAAGCTGGGCTTGGACATCTTGGACATGGTTGCGCCTGGTGGGCGGCGAGGTGGTGGTGAGTGAGAACTTCGTATGACGAAACGACGCTCCCCGAGCATGCGCGCTAGCCTTTGGGCACGAGCCAAACTTGCAGACACGAAATGTGCAAATTTGGCTGTTGGGCTTGCAGTTGTTCGAATCTACGGAATGTGGTGGCAGAAAGAAACAACGGGTGTACGAGTAGCTAGAGGCACAAATACATCGGTGCATGCAACCATGGTCCTATTGTAGATAACTCGAAGTCGTAATACAGATACCTGCAGTGCTTGCCTTGCTCTACTACGTTTCCAGGCAAACCGGTTGAGCTTGGCGACTCAGCCTGTCAAACCTCATAGAACCTTCGGGCTTCGTCCTCCGTGACAGGACTGACGTAACTCTTCTTCGAGTCGATGAGTCCATACCGACTTCCCTTAATCTTCCACCACATATCTCGGCGATTGCCATTCAATTTTCCGCCAAGAATATCTTCCTTCAGCCGCACCACAAACGTGTTGTACATCTCTGGTTCCTCGAGCTCGGTGAGCTCTTCTCGCATGACGCGAATAGCTTCAAGTGCCCGTCCATAAGCGTTGTCTCCAATACTGCTGCTAATGAGGTTATGGACTTCCTTCGCAATACCTTCTACGGCTTCTTGAATGGCGTCTAGATCGTCAGAGGCAGCGAGAGCTTGCTTGAACGAAGGTATGAGGTTGTTGGTTTCGATTTTGACACGCTTGGGTTTACCGAGGAGCTCGTCAACATCAAGGCCTGAAAGAGGCTTATCGCGGTCTGTACGTTGCCGCTTACCACGACCTCTGACCTTTGGCGGAACCTTTTTGACGTCTGCTGCTTTCTTGACGGAATCCAATTGCTTTACAGCCGCTGCGATGAGCTCTGTTGGTGGCTGTGAGTATTTCATCAGGATCTCCGGCGGGTCTGGCATGGGTAAGGTGGGATCAGGATGTGTCGCCCGCCATTTTATGACCTGGAGGATACGATGGACAAGGGGGGAAAATGTGTCTTCTGGTTTGGCGTATTCTTCCTCATTGCCATCTTCGTCGCGACCAAATGTCGATAAGTCCATCGCATCGACGTAGTGGCTCATGGCATTGAGAAGTTCATCTGTCGGTAGATCTTTATGCTCAGTGATGGTCTTGCCGCTGACTGTGAGTTTGCGATCCAATGGCGGGAACTTGTATCGTCTCATGTCTTCTTCAAAAGGCAATTCAACGTCAACTAGAGCCTCCCACTCTAACTCGATACGTGGAACAAGTAGTAGCAACACTGGAGGTTTTAGATCCTTCGCTACCAAACGTGCAACCGCATAGCAATCAGCTTCGTAGAGTGCGTGAATGAAGGACGATAAAGCGAGCTGAGCTTGCGGGTTGGCCTTTTGCGGCACTATGAAGTTGGCGCGACTCAAGGGAAGATAACGATCAAATTCCTCACCCTTGATAAAGCCCACTAACTCCAGAGCCTGCTGGGTTTCCAATTTCACAACGTTCATGTCAGATTCCGAAATGTGCACCGCTGTTCTGCCGTATTCGTAGCCGCGCTCTAGCTCATCAAGCTCGACTGGCTTTTTCAGGCCGGGCTCATCCAGGTTGTCTACCTGGTAGAGGCGCTGATTGTGGACCGCTGACAGATCAGTCATTGGGTAGTCCTCACCAACTACAGTCGCCGATGACTCCACGCTTGGGCCAGATGCGCCAGCATGATCTGCACGCACTGCGAATGTACTTGCTGTGGGTGGCTTCGCAATCATGGTACATGGATACCGTTCAACGTCGATAGTGATAGTGGCCTCGTACTTGCTAGCATCTCCCAGTGTAAGTGAGCCTCTGTAGCTTTGGACTGGCCGGGTGTCCTTAAGGCGAGGGGTATGAAGCTGCTCAATAGCTGTCGCAAGTGTGCCGAAATTGCCGTTGCAATCCTCTACAAAGCCTTTCAAAATCTGCTCGTTCTTTGCCTAGATCATATTAGCTCCATTCAAGCTTTGGCACCCATCCCTCATACCTTTCGAGACTCTTTCGTTTCTTCTGTGTAGCCTACATCTGGGTCGTCAAAGTCTAAACCAAGCAGGATAATCTCGAATGGAGCATCTGGATCTTTAATCTTCGAAGCCATCTGCTCGAGGTCTTCAGTGTCCATTTGGCCACGACCGTCAGTCACGATGATGACCCTACGATCGTACTTTAATGGGTTGCCTTTTGTCCCTTTGGTTGCGTTATCAATCATGTGTACAGCTACTGCAAGGGCGGAGAGTACTATTGCTATTAGTATGAAGAGGCTTCACAAATGTCTGCCACTCACGATCCCCATTGTCCGTTTTGCTTGGCTTGAGTTGCTCTTGTAGCATTCGAACATCGCCTAGTAGATATCTAACGTCTATCAGCAGGAGCAACGTCTCTTCTAACGTGGCACATACGACTTTAGTTCCGAGAACACCTTAATATTCTCATACCCTTCACCCTCTTCCATAATCCCAGCGAGATCGGTCTCGTCCGTTCGGCAGCCAATGACACTCATCAACGCGCTCTTCCTGCCTGTGGCAACCTGAATTGCTGTTAATCTATTCTTGAAACCGACATTTGTGTAAGAGTTGAAGCATTACCGCACATCAAACATACTAAATCTCCCAATGAACGACGACTTACGGTAGTTGTGATTTTGTCCCACACATACTCCAATGCCCAGTCAAGGTCAGTCTGCTCGCGGCCATTCCTCTTCTCGCCCATCGACCGCCCCAGATCGAGTATGTAGACTGTCGCCTCTTTACCCGCCATAGTCGTGTTAGCAGATGCTTCTTTTGCGCGCTTGGCGTATGGCAACTAGCGTCGCGTGCCGTTAATCTCGAGGCGTTATGGACCTTCAGGGATGAACAAATTGGCGAATCGTGGCTATTGAGAACGTGTTCAGGTGATGAGAAGATGGTAAGAAAGAAGAGCAACCACTGTGGAAAAGCCTGTGGTCGCTCCACGAAGTGATGCAGCCTGTTGCTTTAGGCAGACAATGCACGGACCATGACGCGAGAGCACGTGACAGAACCAGCTGCTACGAGGAGTAAGGACTGGCCAGGTAAGTTCTCTACAACACTTATTAAAATTTTCTAAAAGGCATTTCTCACATGCTTTAGCACAGCATTTTTATTCTGAAGGAATTTTATTTGCGCAAAGACACATATGATATTGGGGTGATCAATGGGTAATGAACTTGCCAGAATGTCGTACTGGAAATCCGAGCCACAGGTGCAAGACACTTACTTTCCACTGGTGAAGGTCTTTTCTAGCAAGGAAACTATCCGAATCTCATGGTGAGCTCCGCAGGTTTGCTTCCCATGACTTGTTCAATCTCGTTCAGGTTCTCCTTTGTCAATTTCCTGTACACATCAACCGCCTTGACGGTCTGATATATCTGCTCTGGCCTTGACGCACCAGTAATAGCACTTGAGACATTCTTGTTGGACAAGACCCATGCCATAGATAGGGTAGCAACGTCAGTATCAAGCTTCTTAGCAATGTCCATGAGCTTCTTGATCTTGTCTTGTTGCTGATTCCAGGCGTCGCTCCCGACAGTTTTGATGACGGATTGAATGTAAGGGTCGTCGGACTGGCGGAGGCGCGAATCGTCGGGGACACCGTCTACATATTTTCCTGTGAGAAGGCCACCTTGGAGTGGGGAGAAGATTGTGAGGCCAAGACCACGACGTCCGTAGAGGTTCGCGTCTTTGAACTCTTGGTCGACCTTGTCTCGACGAAGAAGCGAGTAGCCTGGCTGTTCGACGATAGGCCCAATAAGGCCAAGGCGGTCAGCCACAGCCCATGCTTCTTCGATCTCCGATGCTAGCCACTCGGATGTACCTAAAGTGCGATGTATGAAGTTAGCGTATGTTACACATACATCTAGTACATGGAGATACCTACCCCAGTAAAGGGTCTTGCCAGTGTTGATCAGGTAGTTGAAGGCGCGCACAGTCTCTTCGATCGGAGTGTAGCGATCCGGACGATGAGCGTATAGAATGTCCACATAGCTTAGCTGTAGGCGTTGCAGAGAGGCTTCCGTGGCTTCAATTAAATGCTTTCTTGACAACCCGAGATTGTTGATCTTGTTGCGGGGCGAAGGAAGGGCGGAGTTGTGAGTGCCCCAGTAGATCTTTGTAAGTTAATGCACTGTCTTCACGAGGTTTCGTTAAGACTAGACTACCTTGGTGGAGACGACGATATCATTCCTGTTCCAATTGAAATGTTTGATAGCGCGGCCCATGACTTTCTCCGACTCGCCTTTTGCGTAGCCTTCAGCGCAATCGAAGAAGTTGATCCCAGCATCGAAGGCTGCTTTAAGACAGGCGAATGTGTTGTCATCGCCAACGTGTCCTCCGTAAGTGAGCCAACCACCAAGCGAGATGGCAGAGATCTGCAGTCCGCTCTTGCCCATGAAGCGGTACTCCATCTCAGGGAGATCCTTCGGTGCTTCGGATTCAGACATGCTGTAAAGGCGAAGAATAGTAGATGGGTGAAATCTCAACCGTAAACTGCGGATAAGTCTGGCTTATATTGCAGCAGAACCCTAGTCGACAACTACCATGTCAATAAGCAAGCCACCAACGAAACTGCACGATGGAGTGCAGGACGATCTGCTGGATAGGGTTAATTGTCCAAGACAACCATCTAGAGTGGGGCACTTCGCTGCAAGATACCCCGCACAAAGGGCCCAAGGGCGTAGACGACGCGGATAGTGCCAACTCCATCCCGCCTGTCGTCATCGCTACGGAGAAAGGCGACTTTAGACGGTGGAAACTAGGAGACTGGAAACACGAAATGGATAAAGAAAGAGACTGTAAGTGCAAAACTCTAGGGTAACGCGTGATAGGCTTTGAACAATGCTGGTTTGTTGTAAAGGTTGTTCCTAAGATAAGTTTGAACACGACGTTCCACTCTGCGAGCAAGCACTGCTTCACCAGATCCCAGGGACCATTCTCTTCCGCGGACCTACCTTATCGGCGCCGAATTTCTCCACGTACCAGTTCTTCGTACCTACTGCCGTCACCCCCAAGTTTGTAGCGACGAATACAGTCGCGCAGATTAGTGTCCAATTGACCCAGCTACCTTCTGGGGCTGCCAGGAGCGACAACAACGCATAGATAGCGACCTCGCAGGTATAGTGCGGGCAGAGGAGATTGGGAAACACAGTATGCGACGGAAGCTGGTAGTCGTTGCTTTCGGTGCGGAGACGATATAGATAGCTGTGGTAAGAGTGTTGCAGCATCTGGGCTGTGATGACACCCGGCACGGATGCCCAATTACTGACAGTGTTGCTGGGTGTCTCAACCCAGATGGCCATGTTTATCGTGGTGTAGAAGAGGAGACCAAGTACCCAGTGAGCAAACCACATTCGGCTCTTGCTCGTTGAAGTATATGCGTAGGACTCGAGCATGCGGCGCAGGCCTTGAAGCAACATGAGCACCCAGATAATCTGCTGCTGCCCACCAGCTTCCCAGACGCGTAGTCTCCATGCCCAAAACAGCGAACAGAGCACCGATGTAATATAGAAATGGGTGAAGTAGTTGTGGGGAACCTGCAGCGAGGCGGCGTAATCGAGAATGCGGGTGAGAGCTGGCTGCTGCTGCTGCTGCTGCTGCTGCTGCTGAACGGATAGCACCTTCCTCCCGCTTAGACCAGCGACACGAGAGCCATAGGCAAGAAAGCGAGAGCGCAGGGCAGGAACGGCCTGGATGACGAGGATCTAGTAAGCACGCTGATTAGTGAGGTTGCAGGTGCGACTGAGTGGTGTCGCGATACAAGAAGTGATGCAGCGAGATAGAAGGCGCGCAGCAGAGCCACCGAATGCAAGTCCTCGAGCGACAACGATAGCGAGGCCATGGTGGGATGGTATTGGAGAGTGTACAAGGCCTGGGGCTGGTGACGGCAGAATGATGAAGGCTTGACTGGTGCTGACCGCTTGTTCGATTAGTGAATCACGTGTTATGGGGCCCAATCTCCTCAGTGGTTCAGGCTAACACCGACTGAACCAAACAAATTGGCCGGCAGGAGATGACGAGGGCTAAATAACGCGGCAAAGGCCGTTTTAGCGGCAGTTTGGAACCTTGGGAGACCTGTTTCGGCTGGTTTGGCGAGCGACGAGGAACACGGGACAGGCAAGACAAGACAGCTTCATGTGAGTGGGAGAGGCCGACTGGCAGAACATGGAGCCACGCAACATCAGACGTCGCGACCACAGCGCCCTGTGATGGCCATGTTGCGCTGCCTGTCGCTCACCATGCACGATAGCCTGCCTGGGACGAGCACAAAGGCGAGTGCAGGGTTGCCTTCTGTCGCGACGGGGCCGTCTTTGGATCCATGCCCCCCATGGATGGTGCAGGCCGGTGAATGGTGGGTGGAGCACTGCCTGCTACTGGCAAGCCTCTCAGCTCTCTTCTCCGTGTCGCTCGCTCGACCTCCACTACACCTCACAACGCGCCTTCATCACCAACCCCCCGACCGCGACATCCCTTGAAGCTTTTCCAACAGCCAAGCGCCCTGTTGTTGCCGCCCGCACCTATCGTGCTGCAAAGGCCTCCGCTGTGCACCTTCCGTCCCTTGCTCTGCAAGCTAGCATGAGGCAGGAACTCGAGTGTCCTGTCCCAGCGTAATGACCAGTAATGCCGATCCGGTCCTAAACGCACCCTCTGCCCCAAAGCCCTTTCACCACGACCGTCCCCACAGTCCGCCCTCTCCACGCCCGGCACCCAAGGTTGCCGCTTTTCCATCCCAACATGCCCACGACGAAGACCAGGATGCCGAAGGCGAATCTGAGGCCGAGACAGTCGTCCTGTCACGGGACGAGGACCCCGTCGAGAACAAGGTGATCAAGACGGAGCGCATCGACGACGACGAGAACAACGATGATGCATCACGGCTGCGCTCCATCAAGGAAGAGTCGCGGGCGCATTCACCCCATCCCAACGGCCGTCGCCGCTCGAGCAACGGCAATCATGTCAAGGTCAATGGCGTCAAGCACGCTTCTGAGCGTGATGCAAAGAGCCCAGTTCCTACTTCACCCAGCAGCCGCACTGCCTCGCGACACACCAAGGACACCAGCCCAAATGACTCGGCCAAATCGCCTGTCCGGTCCGCCCTTTCTCCCACACACACCACCACCCGCGGCCGCAGCGCGTCGACAGTCGAAAATCGCAAGCGCAAGCTGCGCGATGACTCGTTCCCCAAAGCCTTCGAACCACCGCGACAAAAAGCAAGGACCGAGGGTTTGAAAGACGCGCGCCCACCCAACTCGCCTGGCACACCGGGGTTTGGCCGTCCACACAAGCGTTCGCAATCGACTCAATCCGCCGTCACAGGCATCGCGGGCCGCAAGCGCCGCGAGGTCACCAACCTCGCTCTGTCAACAGAAGAGCATTGGTCGGGATCGAGTTCAGATCATTCAACATCACCACAGCCTACTTCCGCACCACATCTGCAACACGCCCGAGTAAAGCGCTCCACGCATCGTGCGCTGACCTCACCCGCACGCACCATGCCACAGCGAAAGGTCGATAGATTTGGCGCTACGCGACTCGCTCGAGAAAGTGAAAAGGGCGACCTTGATGCAGTCAAGGAAGCCTTTGAAGAAGCTCCCGATGAGCTAAATCAACCGGATTACGCTGGTATCGCTCCATTACAAAAGGCCTCGTTGCATGGCTGGGCACCTGTCGTTCGGTATCTGATTAGCAAAGGCTGCCGTACAGACTGCGAGAGTCACGATCGGGACACCCCCCCTCATCGATGCAGTGGAGAACTCACACCTGGACGTAGTCAGATTGCTTCTCAACGAGGGCCAGGTCAATCCACACCACTCGAACAAGAAGGGGCAGCGTGCAATCGATGTGCTGGATCAAGAAGATGAAGATGCAGAAGAGATTGAGAAGGAACTCAGGGAAGCGATGAGGAGGCGGGTAGACACATCTACCAACGACCACGAGCGTACCCAGAAGCAGGCCAAGACCGCATCGCGCTTGTTGTACAACGAGTTTAATGTGGAAACCCTGATCGAAAAAGCCGGTGACGGCGATATCCTTGCAGTAGGAGAGTTGATCAATAGTAACATCAAGCCGAACATTACGTGTGGCGTTGCAGCGGCAAGAGGTGGACATTACGACATTCTCAGTATCCTCTTAGCGAGTGGCCTCAAGGCTGATCCTGACCCGTCCAAGCACCCAGAAACGCCCATGACAGTGGCTATAGGGCGAGGATATCTCAAGATCATACAACTGCTTCTCGAACAAGACAATTTCAACCCCACTCGCCGAAACAAAGAGAACAAGACGTACTACGAAATCTCCGAGGAGCGCCATGGCCCGAAATGGGAGGAAGAGAGGGACATGCTGAAGCGCGCCTGTGAAGAGTATCAAGGAACGCACCGGAGCCCTCGAAGAGTCAAGAGAGAAGCGCCAAACGCTTCTGCCAATCGCATGAAGAGAAAGGCGTCGCCACGAAGAGAACGATCGTCTTCTCCACGTGTTGAGTCGAAACGTGCGCATCTGGCAAAACCGACGACGGTGCCCGCTGCTCCCCAAAAGTCCCGGCGATTAATGTCTGGGAAAGAGAAGGCAACTAGGGAGGATCAGAGAAGAAAGCGAGTTGTGTCCGACGATTCATCAGAAGAAGAGAGCGAAGAAGACGTACGACCGCCCACCCGAAAGATCAAGCAGCGATCTTATAGCGAAGGCGAAGAGGCGAAGCCAGTCAAGAAACCAGCGAAAGTACGGTCGGATGACAACGAATCTAAACAAGCAGATCGAGCACATTCAGACGAGAGTGACGAGGATCATGCTACGAAGCATCCAGCCAAGATTCGCACCAAACCAGCCAGACCTCACAGTGCCAAACCAACGCCTGAGATTGATTCTCCAGATGAACGCAAAGTCGTAAAGAACAAGATCAAATACAAGACTGTCGAAGACAAAATCAGGAAAAGAAAGTTATCTGATGCGTCAACAGATGATGTCAGCATGAAGAGAACACCGACAGCATCTGCCAAGTCTACGCCCGTGCCTCCTGAAAGAATAGCGACCCCGGAAGTTGAACGCGCACGTCGCCAAGAGGAACAAAAGCTGCATGCAGAAGCAAAACGCAAAGCCGCCGAAGCTGCGGCCGAAGCTGAAGCAAAAAGGAAGGAAGAAGAAGAGGCAGCTCGTAAGACTCAAGAGATCGAGGAAGCAAAGAAGAAGGCCGAAGCAGAAGCCGAAATTAAGCGCCAGGCAGAAGAAGCCGAGGCAGCACGTATACGAGAAGAGCAGGAAACCCAGCGTCGAGCAGATCAGGAAGAGAAACGCCAGAAGGAATTGCTAGCACGTCAGGATCGTATCTCCAAGCTCCCACGTGCCTTACGGCGCGCCTGCGAGTTAGGCACAAATCGACCGCTTCATTTCTCTGGCGAAGAACTCGGCGTATCGGCTGTCTTCCTGCCACTGTTTTATGCGGCTGCGGAGGATCTCTGCAACTCGCAGGCCATACCAAACAGAACATACATTTGTTCCTTCCAGGCTGTTGGCATACTTGGACTTCCAGAACTTGATCTAGCATACCTCAGCACTCCTTATTCTGATTGGTCTCGTATTCCCGTGAGCCGCGCTCAACGAGATGTCATCCTCCGTCAATACGACGTGGCCCTCCTAGCCCAGGATTTCCGTTTCCCCATGGAAGGCGCTCCGGATTTCGATTACGCCAAGATCCAGGACAGCATCAAAGAAGCCAAGAATCAGTTTTC